>Ga0116231_10000329_pt1 | contig 76265 bp, 61 predicted proteins | sample S1TSphgellanicum_2_FD_89695 | JGI IMG/M metagenome (GOLD analysis project Ga0116231, IMG submission 89695) | Host-associated microbial communities from peat moss isolated from Minnesota, USA - S1T2_Fd - Sphagnum magellanicum MG | ecosystem: Host-associated > Plants > Peat moss > Unclassified... | reverse complement strand
AATAGTATGCTTTCACCTAGTTATGCCACTAGTTTGCAACTACACGATGAGTTATATTCTAATGATGATATTCAATTAAATAAACACATAATTATATTTTTTAATGAATATATAACAACTATAAGGGATACTAATGATACCATATTACAATTGCCAACAATATGCATAATAATATGACGTAACCAATTGCATTTTACACAATTTTTTTGGTTTTAAATGTTGGATTTCTTACATGATGTTAATTTAAATTGAATAACATGCAATAAATAAAGGGGTTACTCACCAGTTTCAAGTCAAACAACTCAAATGGGCACCATCATGCAAAGATGTTACAGTTCTAGTTTAACACATTATCCACCTTACAATTTGTAATATTTGTATTTGTATGCAATTACAAATCAACTAAAAGTCAACTAGCTTCCCCACTATGAAACTTACACATCTTTCATGCAAAACAATGATTTATATGCAACAACCAAATGACAATAAATGGTAAGTAAATAGGTTATTCACCAACTTCAAGTTAGACAACTCATTGAAAGTTAACTTGTAGTGGTACAATTTCAAACTTAAGCATTCAAAACACACGGAAATTTTTAAGGCTTTTACAATTGGATGGGTGTTGTCAAAGTTATGAGGGATTTTTAAGCAATTGCAAATGGATGAATTCTTAGTCCATGATGTTCAAAATTGTTTCATGATTTAATATAAAAAATTAAAACTAGTCATAAACTAGTTGATTTTTAATTGTCACATAATTGTGTTATAGTTGTAATGTAGTTACACATGGGGTCATCACAAAGACCACATACACGACATGTCAAAGTTCATGTTAATTGGTAGTTGCCACACTAAATGTGTTAGTGTGGAGAATGGCCATGGAATGACCATAACTAAATAACTCCTTAACAATGTTGCATTCCACACCCCAAGGTGCAAACCTTGTAAAGGCTAAGGAATTATTAACAAAGGAATCAATTTTTATGGATGAAATCATTCAAAGAATAGTAAAAGATTTTAATGTTGAATAGGGGCACCTATAGTCATATGTACTTGAGCTACATTGACAAGATTTATATTAATGTTTTAAAATTCAATTGCACCATCAAGATATTATGCAGGGGTTGGAGATGGGATTTTGGTTGAATCATTGCATCAAGATGTACTAGATTTGTGACTATGTTAAGGTGCTATAGGCCAAAAATCAAGTAACACACTACAACATAATCTTACTAAAATTGCAAGGTTATTAACACATGGGTTCACCACAAAAAACCATGCATATGGGATGGCAACATTCATGCCAACTGGTAGTTGTCACATTGGATGTGTTTATGTGGGGAATGGTCATCCAATCCACATCACTATATTTGGGTGCATGAGTTGCATATTACAATTATATAACAATTAAAGTAGGAAGTTAGTGCATGTTGACCAAAATTGTACAATCAACAATAATACATTTAAAATATTCCATACCCTTACATCTTTCCTAGTTCACTCATCTACAATTAATCATTTTCCAAAATGGAATTTGATATTTAAATATATATATATATTTCTCACACAAAGTTTTAAGCTAATTGCAATATAATTGGTATGAATAATGTGGTTTATGTGAGCACAATTTTCTTATAGTTATCAATTTGTAATCCCACATTATAGAGCAAATAATTGACATTGGGGCATATAGTAACTAGTTTAAGGTCACGACACATTGAGACTCACACCAACAATAAACATCAATTTAGTGTGGTCACATTTTTATATTTTCATATCTTCTACTCAAACACTAGTTTCACATGTATGTAACTCTAAAATATCCTAACTTAACACATTTTTTTATTCTTGGGTTATGTACATCAATGAAAAAGGCATAATTAAAAATTAAGACCAAAGCACATGTGCCTTTACTAATTGGGGGTTGGGATTAAGATGAGTGGGGTAGTCATGAATTTGAATGTGCTTATATGACAATGTGACATGCGGGATTAACCAAAATTAGACAAGGAGAATGTGCCCCCTTCAACATCATCATATGAAAGACAAAATGCACCAAGGGTTAATACGGTCCTTTCAACATGTGGGAGAGGTAATTGGACTGTAAACAAGACATTGGAAGAAGATATGGATGTAGTTGAAACTTGAAAAGGGACTTGTTCACTGATGAAGGCAAACAAGTCATGGAACATACCCTTGATTTCCTTTTTAGAATATTATTAAAATGGCAAGACAAGATCCAAAAGATTGGGCTATATGCAAGTGTGTTATCAAAAAAGAAGGCTATAACACTAATTGCTTGGACCTTAGCTCTACAAAAAGTGGGTTGTTAATAACTTTATAGCAATTCAAAACAAAGGTGGATTTTTTTTATAAATGAGGCCTACACCATTTTAGAATGGTCTACCAAAGAAAAATTAACAATGTTGGTTCAAATGTAGACATTTAGAATTCAACATTCAATAAGCAAAAAAGATTCAAAGTGTTTAAAACATAAGGTTTGATTAGTAGTTCATGTAACTTATTCTACACAAACTTGCAAGATTCATACACATAACTTGTTTGTTTTGTAATCCTTTTGCACTGGATTTTCTATCAAAATAAACCTCGGAAAATTTTGGGACAAGTTAAAAAAAACTAGTCATTTAAGACAAATGCTAATAAAATGGACAAATGTAAGATGACTAAACATTAGCACAGTGCCACAGTGGCATGTCCGATGTGATTAACTATGTAATTAAATGCAATGATGTGGCATGTCCATTCTAACAAATTGTGTGATTGAATTGATGATGTGTCATGTCCATTTTAACAAATTGCGTGACTAAATTGATGATGTGCCATGTCCATTCTAACAAATTATGTGATTGAATTGATGATGTGGCATATTCATTTTAACAAACTATGTGATTAAATTGATGACATGGCATGTCCATTCTAACAAATTATGTGACTAAATTGATTATGTGGCATGTCCATTATAACAAATTATGTGATTGAATTAACAATGTGGCATGTCCATTTTGTATAATTGTGTGAATGAATGTAACAACATGGCATGTTCATTATGACTAAATATGTGATTAAATATGATTATTTTATAAAATAATTATAATTTAAATAATTTTTAAAAAATATTTATTTTATTTAAAAAATATTTTCAATGTATCAATTCCATTTTGGATTATATTTTAATCAAATATTCTTTTAATTCAATTTGTTTTTTAGAAATTAAACCTTGAATAGGTTCAACCTAGAAAACTTAAACATTTAAAGATGTGATTTCGAAGGCTAAAGCCTTTGGTTATATACTTTTTAGAATGAGATTGATGACCAAACAATATGGGATATATTTCCTCAAGGAACAACTTGATCACACTAAATTTTTAGTTTATTAGACCTACCACCAAACATTTAAGAATGAGATTTACAACTTTTTGTGCATTGCTCTATTGCTTCTAGGCTTTCAAAATATTTTGTAGTTCTCCATTTGGTGTATCCAATGCTACAAAAAATGTTGAAATCGATGAAAAAATGAACAAGTTATGCCCTTTGAAAGTGAAAAGGGTGATTTGCAAAAACTAAACATAACAATTTAGTTTGTGCTTTTGAGTTTAAATTCTTTGTATATTGCTCCATTGTTTCTGAAATTTAAACAAACTTTGTATTTTTTTCTTGGTGCATCCAATGATACAAAAACTATTGAAATTGATGAAAATTTGAACAAGTTTATGCCCTTTGAAAATGAAGAAGGTGATTTGCAAAAACTAAACATAACAATTCAATTTGTGTTTTTGAGTTTAAACTTTTTGTATGTTTTTCCATTACCTTCGACATTCAAAAATATTTTTTAATTCTCCTCTTAACACATCCAATATTATTTTAAAAATTCAATTTGATAAAGAAATGAGAAAGATATGTTCATTGAGAGTGAAGTGGGGTGATTCAAGCACGAATTAACGATTTAAAAATTTCAGTTCCTTTTTTAAAATTTTAGTTCTTCACAGATTGTTCCATTGTTTTTCATGTTGAATTTTTTTTTAGAAAATGCTCTTGAGCAATCCAAAGGTGAAAAAAAATTTTAATTTTATAAAGAAATGAGCAAGTTATGTTCATTGAAAGTGTAGAAATTGACCACATGTTGGTCCAACTTGTGTTTTTGACTCTAAACTTTTTTTACATTTTTTGTTTTTACACTTCAAAGAAAGTTTGTGAAGCTTAAGATAATGCATCTAAAGTTTTTTAAATCGTTGAAAATGGACAAGTAATGAAAAAGATATGAAACTTGAAAGTGAGGGGGGTCTATATGTTTTTTAAAACAATTTAGTGAGGTCAACTAATGTTAATAATACATGTGTAATCAAAGTGACTGACTTTAGTCACATTTGTACATGTGTTAAATAAACGATTGATTTTAGTCATATATATATATATATATATATATCACTTGGATTACATGTGTAAATTTATCAATTAATTTTAATCACATTGCTAATATGTTGATTACACACAACCATTACATAAAGTCCGCGTATGAAGTTACAATGTATGTTATGACTAAAATGAAATTCAAATTAATTATAATAGACAATGCTACTTTTGTGGTTTGTCAAAATGGACATGGTTAATATGTGGTTAAGAATTTTTTTGACTTTATAGTCATGTTAGTTAAACTTCACCAGTGAAAAGGACATGGTTTTGTTATAGTGATTATACACTCAACACAATTACAATGTAAATTGCGTTCGGATTTCAAATGAAACAAAATTCAAGCATGTAGACAATTAAAAATGAGGTTTTAATTAGGTTACACCACCATCTCCAAATCTCACAAATGATAATAATAATCCATGTGATGATAATAATAATTGGTGGGGTTTTATTAAACACAACAGGTAAATGTGGTTTTTATGACTAGGACATCTCGCAACTAATGTCCAGACATAGTCATGTAGTCATAAATGGCCTTTAGTCATTACCATATTAATGACTATGGTCAAATTATGACTACATGACTATACATACAACTACTATTAGGACTGAAAGTAATTATCACTAATAATATGACTACACAATTAATGTATTCATATTGAAGAAATATTTGAATTTGTAATAAAATAACCAAATCCAATTTAGTTTGAAATGGACAAACAAATGCTTAAGGATTCTAGTTTAGTTTACCATAACCAACATTAATATACTTTAACACAATTTAACTTAATTTAACTTAATTTAACATAAATAATGGAATTTAGTTTAATTTAGCCTAGTTTTGCTTAATTTAACATAATTTAATATAATTTAAACTAATTTATCCTAGTTTAATTATCCTAATTTCAACCAAGAAAAATATAAATAACTTAGTTTAACTTGGTTTAGCCAATTTTAACTAGTTTTTATTTTTTTAAAAAACAAATTGAAACAAATTAACCAAAATTAACCCAAGTTTAGCAAAGTTTAACATAAATGCTTTAGTTTAACCATGTTTTGCCAAGTTTATTCAAGTTTAACCTAAGTAACTATGTTTAACCAAATTTAACCAAGTTTAATGTCAATACCTTATTTTAGCTTAATTTATCCAAGTTTTGCAAAGTTTTTAACCAAATTTAATTTTAAAATGGTCATGTTGAACCAAATGTAACTTCAATGTCTTAATTTAGCCTAATTGAACCTAATATTTCCAAGTTTTCCCAAGTCCAACCAATTTAAAACTAAGTAGCCATGTTTAACCAAATTTTGCCTCAATATTTTATTTTAGCCCAATTTATCCATGTTTAACCAAATTTAACTTCAATTTCTTAGTTTAACCTAATTTATTTAAAATTTTAAAATTATAGCCAAGTTTAACCTAAGTAGCCATGTTTTGCCATGTTTAACCATATTTAGCTACAATACCCTAATTTATCCAAATTTTGCCAAGTTTAATCAAGTTTATCTTAAGTAACCATGTTTAATTAAATTTTGCCAAATTTTGCCTCAATACCTTAGTTTAGCCTAATTCATCCAAATTTTGCCAAATTTAACTTAAATAATCATGTTTAACAAAGTTTTGCCTTAATACACTAGTTTAGATGAATTTATCTAAGTTTTGTCAAATGTAATTAAGTTTAACCTAAGTAACCAAGTTTAGCCAAATTTAACCTAAATAAACATGTTTAACAAAGTTTTGTCAAATTTTGCCAAGTTTAGCAAAGTCTAATTAAGTTTAACCTAAATAACCAAGTTTTTCCAAATTCAACCAAATTTAGCCTAAACAATTGTGTTTAGTTTAATTTATGCTTAATTTAATCAAGTTTAGTTTACCTTAGCTCAATCTAAGTCTATGTTAGTTATGGTAAGTAGGTTTACATTTAGGTTAGGAATGCCTAAATTAGTTTAACCTATGTTAGCCAAGGCTAGGCTATTATGTAGCCTAAATTAGCCTAGGTCAACCTAGGTTAGCTTAGGGTGAACTAGGTTAACTTGAACTAAAAAAAACATTGTTGTTTATAGATTAGTGGTAAATAATGGTTATCACAAATAAATGATGTGTAATGGTTAAGGACTTGTTCCCCAAAGTGTTGGTGAGGAGTTCAAATCCTCTCACTTGCAAACCTTGACACCTAAACAGTTAGATGCCTAGATGCCTTGGTGGTGGCTTACATAGCCTATGAGGTTTTTTCAGTGCCTAGGGTAGGTTGCCTTGAGTAAATTTTATAGGCTAGGTGGCCCAAACTAGGCTCCTTAAGTTAAAAGGCTAACATGTGGCAATATTTGATTGGAAAAAGAATAAAAATATTTATTTTTGGTTTTTAAAAAAATTTGTGACATGTGGCATTTTGTGAACTTGCCATGTGTCTTGTTGGATCTAGGACTATGTCCTTTGCAATTGTAGTCATGGCGAACCGTAGTTGTTAATGTGATTGTGACTAATGCAACTAATGTCATTTATGACATGGTTTTATAAACTAGCAATCATGTAGTCATCTCTAATCATAGATGACACATTTGACAAATTTTTATAGTTGTAAATGTCACGTTTTGACATTGTGGAGGTTTTACATTTTAGAAATGAAAGATGATTTGATAATTACATCAAATTTTGCAAACCAACCTAGACATGCACAACAATGTAAAAAAAAATGTGAATGAAATTTAGGAACCCAACAATTACCATCTAGTACCCACAAAATAATTGTCAAGTAGATAATTGAACAAAATAAAATGATTACCCACTAGTTTTATATGCCTATAAATCCTAAAACAACAAAAAAAGGAATTTAAAACAATAGACCAAACATGCATTTGTAACGTAGTAATTACCTCCTTGGTTATTAATGCAAATGTTTGAAGGTGATAATTACTTTGTTGATTATAGTTACAAATTTTTATGGAAATAATTACCTCCCTATTTGTTATTTCAAACCTATTTGGTGATAATTACTTTCCTCTTTGTTGTTATAACCTTTATGCACCTAATTATTTTAAAAGGGTAAAAGGTAACTCTTCCCCCCTTGTCTTACTTTGTACACCAAAGAACACCCATAATCCTTAATTCTATTACAACTATTTTCTACTTTTATAAATCACATTTACACACACAAATTTAGCTCATTAAATTTCCACACCAAAAACATTCATTTACACACTTTTATCTAAAATTTCCCTAATACATTTCCATGTACACACGCATAAATATGGAGGTAAGAAGTAAGGAATAAAAGTTTATAAGCTTATTGCCTCTAACCTCTTAACACTACCTTTTATTCCATTCATTAGAAGAGAAATGCAAATTTACAACATGCCCCTATGATTAATTTTCAATTACATGCAACATATATACAATTAAAATCCTTCTAGTTACATACGTAAAATTATGTGCAATCATAATTGCAAGTGACATGACACGTCAACAAAATTTGGATGGAAGAAATTTTTAAAAATTATATATATATGCTTTCATTTTGATTGATTGTATATGTAAATTGTGTGTTTGCAACTATATTGTGACTAATTTGGTCAGCAATGAGAGCTAATCAAGTGTCGCCACATAACACGTGTATGAATATTTTGAAAAAAATTTAGTGAAATTTGAAAATGTATGGGTCATTGAAGGGTCATAATTTTGACACGTGGTGTTTGATCCTTTGATCTTAGTATTCAAGATCTTGTGGCCAAGGATTGCCCACATGATTTCATGATCAATGAATAAGTGGTGCCACATGGCAAAATTATGAATGTTTTGAAAAATATTAATGAAATTTGAATTAATAAATAGGTAGGTTTAGCTAACTAAGTAGGTAAGCTTTCACCTACCCACTTATTTAAATACCAAACTACCTATCATATGTACTTAACTTAGTTATCAACAAAATAAGTAGATAATAAAATAACTAAGCAATGTAAATAGATACTAAGGAGGTAGGTAAGTAGATACGTTAGGTAGATAGGTAGGTAAATAAGTAAATCCTTAATGGATTTTTAAAAGAATCTTAATGTATCATTTGATATATATGCTATAGTATACCCCTAGTAAACATTTTATGTATTTTTAATATTTACACTCTAATAAAACCATAATGTTAAACCTTAAACATATTTTTAATGTACAAATAATATATATTTTAGCATACAATATATACACCCTTAATACATCCTAGAGATATACATTTAATATATTCATAATACACATGTTTAGTATATTTATAGGGTCTAGGTCCATACCATAGTGGTGCAACTAATTTTAATAACTATTGTGATTAATGAAACATACATGTTTATTCATAAACAAAAAATATTTCTAGAAATTGTTCACATGGATGGAGGAAGAAGTTAGTAATTACAATGTAGTTGTAACATAGTTGCAAGAATGCCAAAATTGGTCAAAGTTGGAAATAGTTTCAAAAACAACCAAAGTTGATTGCAAACAACATATAATTGCATGTAATCACAAATAGAGTGGTTGCATTTGGTAAATTTCTTCAAATTACATGCCAACATACAAATTCAACTAGGAAAACAACATTAATATGTTTGATCCATCACACTTCAACATTCAAAATCATGCTTGAATTCCAAAAATTAGTCCCCTTAAATAGGTTTGGCAATTGCCTTCTTATTGTTTAAAAATGACACTTCCATTCACTACCTTTCATTAATGTTCCCAAAAACATCACAAAATCAATTCGTCTTATTTTGATGACGTCATTTTAACCCAATTTTAGCCTCTTACCATAATTTTTGACTTACCATATGGTAAGTCACAAATTATGGTAATAGGCTAAAATTGGCCATGTTATATGATTTTTTCCTTGTAATATTTTCCTATTTAGTGAATTGATGTTCTTCAAAAGGTTTAATGGACAGTTGAAATCTTTTAAAATAGTAGTAATCTATTAATATTAGATGGGCATGGTTCAAAATTTACCTTAGAAATAATATATAACAAGTAAAATAGTTTGGTTTAGACATGATCACCTTGTTTTTTCACACATACTACATATTTTGTATCCCCCATGTGTATTTTGTTTTAAACTTGTCAAAACAACATTCATAGAAGAAAGGGATGAGACTACGATTAAAAGTGATTACAATGAACCTTTTTGGAAACGACCCTAATTACAAACAACCCTAATATATTTTTGTTTAATTTATATTGATTATCACAAAAGCAAGTGATTTTTAAAAAGGTTTATGAGCCCACCCATTAAGGTACAAAGGTGTTAATCTTAAAATGATAATAGAAATTTGAAAGCATGCCATGCCAAAGGCAAAAACTAAAATATAAGCAATAGGGCACATTGAAGCAAAGGGCTACCACACCTTCTTATGATTAAACAAATGAACATGGGGCAAGGAAGTTAAGGGAGGATGGAAATAGGGTCATGAAAAATAAAATTGACATTATGAACATGAATAGATCAAAAATCAAGATCACAAATGTGAACATGAAGATTAGAATCATGAATAGGGTAACAAAAGCCAGGGTTATAAACACAACACAAAAAGGATGATAAAATGAAAGGGAGGATTGCCATTACCTACTCCAAGTCCACATCAAACACCTTCATGAAAGTAAAGGATGAAGACAAATTAAAAGTGCAAAAACATTGTGTGCAAGATCACAATCATGAAAGGCAAACACAAAAGAAAAAAATAAAGCATTGTTGAACACCATGAACAAGATCAAAACCGTGAAAACAATACAAGTAGAAGAAACTTCACAAATAGGATCAACATGATCATAATGAAGAATAAAAACCCATGAAAACGAAGGAAGGTGTGTGTGTAAGAACGAACTAAGAGAAACAACTCTCTCTTGCAACATGAGGGGTGAATGATATTGAACACAACCATTGTGCAAGAAAGGAACCACTGTTGGGCCCTTGTGGTAGGGTGGATGTGTGAGAAAAATTTAGGGTTCATGGAATCCCATAGCCCACTATGATCTAAAATTAGGATACTTCATTTAAAAAATATTTTCACCTTTACAAGACATGTGATCAATTTGGAGGTGTTCCATTCTTATGTCATCCATTTTGGTGATGGGGTTAGTAACTTGCAATTGTCAAAATTTGAAGATCCCTTCATAGGTGGCAAAAATGCATAAGGATACAATGCCATGTGTTTCTACCAAGTAGAGAACCGACATGGCCGACCTTTTGTTAGCGCTTTGGTCTTCCCATGGGCCTTTTACTCTTCATAAGGGGAAGGGAGCAATTTAAGTCAAAGGCAGGAGGAGATGGGTAACACCAGGGCACCATCCACTGGATGCCTGTTGTTACTCAGTTGTGGATGAACCTCAACTGGAGTTAATATTTGGTTTCACCTTGGTAACCAATTCTGTAAGGTGGTCTCATGTATAGATAGTAGGTAAGAATTAGGTCATTATTAGGTAAGTAGATGGTTTATACATAGGTAAGGCTGTTTTTACTACCTACCCATAACAACCCACAAGTGAGTTGTTAGTAGGTAGGTAGTAAAAAGTTGTAGGGGAGGTTCATGTATGAGTGCATTCTCCTGAGGGGGGAAGGACATCCGAGGGTGTTCCTGAAGGAACCTCCCCTCCCCTTCCATAAACAACTCTCTTCTTATTTCCTCACTTCTTTCCCATTTCGTAGAAAAGAAACATTTCCATAGGAACATGGGAACATATAAAACTGGGGAGCTCCCCTGGCATTTAAACCCCTTAGGGCTCTTCTGCTGGGGGCGATCCCTCAAAATACACACAGAAATAAAAAAAGGGAGTTGTTTATGAAGCACTGACCTAACCACCATGGTTAGCTACTGAACTGGAACCCAACAGAAAACTGTTTCCTCACCACTTACCATCCATCCTTCATGGTGCACTGGTGGGTGCTGCTGGTTCACTGTGGCCGCTTGCCTGGGGTCCCAGCCGGCTACTCATTGCCAGGCATACCAAGTGTGCATCCATGCTGGTTTTGTTTCTAGAACCCTACTTTTAATGCCCCGGAATGGGCTATTGATTGTGGAATCTGTCAGATGTACCCTCTCACCTGGTAGATTCCACCATTCCACAACCCATTCCACAACCCATTCTATATTAGGTATGTTAAGTGAATAATAATTGTAGAATTCACTACAAGGTAAAGGAGAGGCGTACCAACTATAGGAAGAAGAAGCACAAAAGGAACACACCCTCCGTGATCATGTACTATGGGTTAGGCCCATTCCACCTTTAAAAATGCCACCTAGGAAATGCCAGGGCCTGATAGGCCGAGCCATAGCTCAATTACATGGTAATGGGTTCTACTAGGGCTTGTTGTTCCCAAGCTTACCTGGTGTTCCCCACCATCAATTCACATTGCAAGAGTGTTCCCCACACATGATTATTCATACTAGCCTACTTGGGGAGTCCCATAGGGCAAGCCACCGTTCCATTAGATGGGTAACTGGTTTATCTGGTGCCTGTTTCAAAGTGGAACTGGTTTTTGATTGCCAATTCATGATTCGAGTGCCTTTATTACTCGTCAATTTGCATTAAAACTGAAACTAACAGCACCTTAAGTAGAGGTAACAAGGGGTGTGTCACAACTGTGGCCTTCCCATTTTACATTAAAAAGTATCTTAAGGCAAATGAAGAATTATGGGAATTCAAATATTTCACCATGCAAAAATATAATCTTCAAAAAAATCCTCTAAAAGAAAGCCAAAATCCTTCCAGATATTATAACTCTAGAACTAATCTCAAGTTTTAACACAAGCCTAAATATCATGTTTCAAAAATCCTCATATAAAAATATATATACCCATTATTTATTATTACCTAGGGGCCTATAAAAATCCCTTAAGCTACTATACTCTATAATGAATCTAAACACAACATCCTTGCCTTGGTAGGCAAGGCCAATAAAGTATAGGAGAAAGGGTCTAAATGTAGACCCTTCTCCTACATAAAGAGCCAGAAAATTTTTCTTTCCACCTTATGCTTTAATGGACTTGAGACTTGATTCTAGCTTTGATCGACTTGTGATTTATGGTTTGCAGCCTCTGGAGTTCACAGATTGAGTTGTCATGATTTTTATTTAATTTTTATTTAATTTTTTTGCTTGTGTTGATTTTTCGTTTGTCATCTGTTTTTGAATTTTTTTGAGTAAATGAATTCTCATAGTCATCTCTTGTCATTGTTTTTTTTTGTTTTATATGGACTTATCCTTGTCTTGTTTTATTTTTTAATTTTAATGTGTAGATCTTTAAATTGACTTTTGAATTTGTAGAAAGATTTTTTAAAATTGAAAAGAAAAACTCGATTAAAGAAAAGAAAAAAGTTGAAAAAAAAACGAATAGAACAAAAAATCTAAAAAACCAGTACCTTATGAATTTCATAAAGAACCGGCCAGTTTTTTCCTTTGTATATTTAGGTTGCTCTTCAGGAGTAATTTTGCGCTGGAACTACAGATTTGTACAAAACAGACCCTTCTCTTATGCGTAATGTACCGTTGACTGGTAACCTTGCAAATTTCGTAAGATACTCCAAGAAATTACGCTTCAAAACCAATCAAAATAATAAAACGAAGAGAAAATCTCTCCAGTAACATTATGGGCTTGAATATAACACAGAAGAAACAGATTATGTGAGAAAGAAAATTTGAAAGAAAATCTTCCTTAGAGAGATGGCTTGTTAGCTGTCTTCTGCTGACAATGTTTTCATCCATCCATAATGGGTTTGGCCATCCTAAGTTTGCAAAGAGAGAGCTAGCTAGCTCTTTACCAGTGCTGGCGTTTCCCTTTGTTCACGAACAAGAAAAGTCTGGTGTGTTCAAAATTTGAACTTCTTTTCATATTTTTTCTAGATGCAGGCTCACTCACTCATTGCAAAAGGAAAGTTTCAAAACTTTTGACTTTCTCAATTTTATAGAATGATGTAGGCTTCCCATTTGGCCCACTAGAGTAATGTATGTGTAAAGATCGAATGATGTAGGCTTCCCATTTGTCCCACATGTGTGGACTAAATAATCCACATATTTTTAAATATTGCAAATATCCATATGTTTAGACTAAATCAAGGTCTAATCTAATGTAGGAGTTTAAATCCAAGTTACATTTTTTGGGCGTAATAGATAGGGTGTTCTTTGCAAGGGCTAGTAGCCCAGGCCCATAATATTGACCAGCTCTTTTGGGAAGAGAAATTTCATGCAGCCAATGGGAAGGCCCAAGCATGTACTTGAGGTGCCTTATTTTTTTCCCCCTTTTTAATTTTGAGAGGGGAAGGATTTTTTTTCATTTTTCCCTGGTTCTCAATGTGTTCCCACTATGTTCCTTTTAAGTTCCCATTGAGTTCTCATCAGGTTTTAATATGTTCCTCAAGTTCCCAATGTGTTCCCCAACATGTTCTCCACAGCAACTCATTTTTATCCCATAGACAAAAGTTGTTCTCCTTTCATCTATATAGGTCGGCCAAAGGGGAGGAACTCTATACTTCAAAATAGAACATTCTATTTTGTGAAACCTTCATAGTTTCATTTTTCTTGAATGATGGCCAATCAAATTGACTTGTTGCCCAAAAAAAAAATTGAACTTGAAAGGCACCTCATCTAATTAATAGGAGAGGTGAATTAAATGCCCTCACTCAAAGAGGTGAAGGTACAAACTGTGGGTGCTGGTTCACCCTGCCCAAAATCAAAGGAACATACTGAGAACAAAATTAGAAACAATACCCATTCAGAGCATCATAGGGAATGAAACTCCTAAAACAAAAAAAAATCTTCAAGCTGCCCATCTGCCCCACTCGGAAGAGGGAAAAAAAACTGAACCACCCTTCACTATTGCACCTCATTGGATATCTGAACAATATTTCCTAATTGTGTTGAGTACCTTGTCTTGTCTACGCTAAGAGCATCTCCAGCGGTGCTCAGTATGTGATCCTCACAGTACTTGTACTCGATGAAGAAAAGTCAAAACATGCCAGTTTGGCTCAAGAAAATGGTTTTGGCTCAGAATAATTGCGCAGTTTGCGGTGGCTGGCGAATGGTGCAGAATGCTATTCACCTACAGAAAAGAGTGTAATCAATATGATCTTACTACTGCTCAGTGTTTCTCATTGGCCCGTCATAATAATTGGTCCAGGTGGTTTGCTATTAGTAGTCCCCCACCCACTATTTGTTGTCCCAGTTTCAGTTTTATGGGTGGGAGTGCAAAAAAGTAAATAAGTAAAATTGGATGTGAAAAATAAATTTGCAGGGTCACATATTGAGAACCGCCGGAGATGCTCTAATAGTGGGGCCAATATTAAATGGGGGGGGGTGCGGGGTGCAGGTTTGGTCTTGCAAGCTTCTCTGCCCTCTTAGGAAAAAAATTCTGCCCTTGAATGAGGAAGAAAGAATGGCGTGCCTCATTCTGGGATTTTTTTTTTCTTGATTCATATTTTGGGCTGCCCAGCAACAACCAGCCTGCTTGTACAAAGTTACAAACTAAGGCCCACTTTACACTAGGAATCAGGGCCAAAGAAAATTGCATCCAACTTTGAGCATTTTTGTGTTGCAAATTGGGCCCAAGTTATGAATAAATGCTAGAACATTGAGGGGAGGATATCAATAAATGCTGCAACATTGGCCCCAAGGGTTGCAAATTGGCCTCCCAAATTTGATGGTATCCTTTTTTTCAGCCTTGGGGCCAATACAAGGCCATAACGTTCAGCATTTATTAGTAACTTGGGGCAGATTGAAAAGTTTTTTTCTATTTCAGCCTTGATTCCTAATGTAAAGCCCTTTGGTGCTGATTTCAACTTTTGCACAGATAGGAATGCTGGATTTGGGTTGAACATTGGCCCTGACTCCTAGTGTAAAGCGGGGCCTAACAAAGCCTGACATAGTTGGAGATTGGTTTATGATACCAGATGGATACCCATCGGGTATCGTTGGGAAATCTACTGGGTATCATGAGAAAAAATGATATTGAAAATATGGTGCAATTTTTTCCCTTTTTCCTATGATACCAGATGGATACCCATCGGGTATCATTGGGAAATCCACTGAGTATCATGAGAAAAAAATGAAATTGAAAATATAGTGCAATTTTTTCCCTTTTTCCTATGATACCAGATGGATACCCATCGGGTATAATTGGGAAATCCACTGGGTATCATGAGAAAAAAATGAAAATATTGTGCCGGTTTGAAAGGGGGTTCATGGGTGGTTCAAAGCCCCCCCCCCCCCTTGCATTGTCATCAAAAAATGGGCACAAGAACCCCTCATTTACAAGACATGATTTTTTCTTCTGCCCTGCCCGGAACTATCCCAAAAGGGATTGGGAGTTAGTGCTAAGGGTGGGCTTGGTTACTGCTGTGGAACCTGAGGTCGGGTCCGTTTTGGACCCTGGGTTATGAGAGGTGGGGTTGTGCGGCGGGACACAGTGAGGAGCGCCGTGCAGCGCAGCGCATGATCACAGTGAGTCTTATCGCACGCGGATCTCGAGGCCTTGGCAGCTCGCATCGATGCGACGGATTGTGCGAGCCGCTTTGCTGCTCTAGGTTCCGTATGCAGGAAAACTTTGGGAAGAAACGGTTCGGTATTGCGTTTGTTGTATGCGAAAATAGGTCTGCGAGAAGTAGGGAGGAGGGAAGAGAAGGTAGGGAAACAAGTAACGGGAGTGAGAGAAAGAGACGAGGGCAAGAGAAAAAAGGTAGGTTATATTGAGGTGTGCCAGCGATGGCAACAGCCTCTCTACCACCGGGCTTCGGGGGGCCTGTTTTGGGACTGCCTGCTGATCAAATCGGACAGAACATATCACTACATCATCTTCGTCATCATCTTCAGCAAGCCAGAGTCAGTAAGAAAGTATCCTGGGCTGCAGGGGACAGACTGTGTCAGGTCATTCCTTTTTTCCTCCTCCTTCACTCCTGCGGCGACCTGTCTTGCAAATTACATGTTTCTTTTGTTCTGATGCGGTTTTCTTCTTCTTCTTCGATAAAGAATCGCAGTAGTCTCTTTAGTCATGCATTCTCCTCTTCAACTGGGGCTGGCTATCATCCCTCCCTGTGCCTTTCGTCTTCCGCATGGCGAGCGTCCACCGCCATGTTCGACTTCCCTGTAAAGAGATCTTCCCGATGGATTGAGAAGGGACGGCGTACCAGAATTCCAGATCTCAAAGAAAATCCTCTTCTTCTCTAAGTGTAATAAACCGGATACTCTGAAAAGCTTGCAAATAAGCAAGAGATTCGTAAACAAATCAACCGCAGATAATCACAACAAAAGCGAACAAGAATGAATCACAAGGATCTACAACAGAAGAAGTGCTCACTTGGTTAGGGTTTCCTCTCTGTTTTTTTGGAAAATCGCATCTGTTGCTGGTCAACGCAAATCCTTCTTGAATAGAATACAAGGAACGAATCTGTCCTTGTCAAACACGAAGGTCACTTACTGTTGTCGTCATGGGCTTTGTCTTCTGCCTGGCAGTTCTTTGACATGCACAAATCCTTGATGGATCTATGACCTAAATTCTGTTTCCAATGCTTGGTTTGTCTTGCTGGTGAATGGTGGCATAGGGAGATTGAGAAATGTCTTGCTAATTGCCTGAAGAAACTCCATGACAGTTGAAAACAGGAATATGGTTTCTGTGTCAGAGAATGGCATGACAAACCAATCTCACTCAAGCTTTGGGATCCATCTGGATTTTACTTATCTTGGGGAGTAGACACCGCCAGTAAGTATATATGTCTTGCACAAAATAGCACAGTTGTTGTTTTGACATCTAGCAAGAATTTTGGCACTATTCATCACTGTGCACCTGCTGCAACCTATCAGGGTCAATGTACACATTCTTGATGGAGGGATAACAAGAGCCATGATGACATACACCATCCAAGCTTGAAGGAGTCTTATGTAATTCATGTGTAGTCTTCCTGAGCTTTGTCTCTTGAGTGCTAGCCGACATCATGATCGAGTTGTCCCATTGCTTCTAGAGACTCAGGATGATGCAGATTTTGTAGAATGGTTTGTCCAAATCTTTTGGGTTGGCTATTTTATACCTATTATCTACACCTACTGTCAGGAGCTGATGAAGTTGGCAGGTAGTCATGGCAGCTCATTCACTGCTATTCCTGGTGAAGGTGACAATCTAACACTTTGTGAGCAACTCTCATAAGGTTATGACTGCACTCATTGTCATGTTACCTTCAAATTGTTGTTGTGGAGATGTCTCTGCAATTTCATAGATATTTAGTCTCCTGCATAGTCATCCTGGAGACTATGGTGTAAGCATCAGGATGAAGAAGTCATGATTATGTCTGTGTGTTTGATTTTGTAATAGATAGCAGTCTACACAGCAACAAATCAAGCTGAGATGAAGGGAACCGACACTTATGATGGTGCAGTAATGATATTTCTGAACGATCCCCTTATCATTCTGTTATGGGAGGCTTGGATGCAAGTTCTCAGGACAGAGATGTTTGTATATTGGTTTGCCCAAATCCTAGGCAGATTATTATATATTTGTCTACACCCACTGGAAGGAGCTAAGGAAGGTAGTGGGGGAGTCATGGCAACTCATTTCTGCTACTGATGACAAAGGTGATGGTCTGACACTTTGTGAGCAACACTCATAAGGTTATGATTGCACTCATTTGCATCTTACATTCAAAGTTTTGTGGAGTTTCCCTCTGCAATGTCATAGATATGTTGTTTGTAGGAAATGTCTGTCAAATTATGAGAAGCAACAACAATACCTATGGACTTCAGCCAATGGTTGGAACATGCAAATGCTTCTCATGTAATACTAAGTTCTCCAACATTGTTACAAGAGTGATCAAATGAGAAGCAATACTGCAATCGTCAATGCAATGTGTTACTGTGTAGGAAGATTGCAAGACCCATTATGCATCAGATCATCAGGATGGAATGGATGGTAGATACAATTCGTGTGCTATCTTCAAAATGGTGAATGTACCATCCTTGAAAGAGCACTATATTGAATACATGATGGACCTGCATGATAGTATGCATGTGCGGTAAGATGCTCTGTGTACAACTTCCAGCATTTGATTGAGAACTACAGATAACTTCACAGCAGTCACTTTCTTGTGGTAAACCTGAATGGATATAGTGATCTGGTATAAAGTAATGCATGTTTCATGCTTGCATCTTAGACAGCAACTCTGTTCAGTTCTTTGTTACCAACAAATGTCTCACAAGCCAGTTGGAAGTTTTGATGGATCAAGATGATTATGACTTGGGGACTGGCCCAGATCAAGTAATGCAGATTCTTCATCACAACATCCCTCTTGGTCTGAACTTCCTTGAAGAAATATGTTGGTTGTGTTGAGCATGAATAGGAAGGGTATACATGACCAAGTTCAGGCAGTTATGTTGTGAATGTTTTCCTTGAAGTCCATGGTGCTTCAATATCCACATGCAAAAACCTCTTTCTTAAGTGAAGACATTTATTTTATGGATTATATACTTCTTGCAACTTGTGTTTAGAGTTGCCCAATGGTTGAGATACAGCAATTCTTCTCACTTACAGTCAATCCTTTTTTTACTGGGGGCAAAGCTGTTTATATTCATGGATTGCTACCCTTTGTGTCAAAATACTGTCCTAAATCTGCAGAGTATTGTTGTTACTGTTGCTGTACAGGTGCGGCTGTTTGCAGCAGAAGATGCACCTGATTTGTCTGGAACTGCTCATCAAGATCTTCTACAGGCAAAGCAGACTAAGTTTATGCACACGACAGTTCCCATATCATCTAGTGATCTTCCTCCTGGTTTTGGTCTTACTATCCCAATAAGTATCAAGCCAGCAGTTGCAGATGTCATACCTGAGGTTCCTTGGCATGCTCCTGCTCTGGTGAGTGGTTTCAAGAGATCTTTTCCCATAATGTTCTGTTTGGTTCCCTACTGTGCTTGATGAGGTTCGTCACAGATATCTTGGAGCATGAAAAGGATGATTCTATGGCTCATGACTTTTGCTGTTTTTCCCCTTTGCATCAGTTCAATCTGCATCCATCATGGAGGGTGATTGCTGGTGGAGAAAGTAAAGAGGTTGCAGTCCAGAGACAACGGGAGCTTAGAGTACTAGAGGCTGTTTATCCCCGAGCCTCATCCATTCCTGAAAGGTATAACTTCCCTGTCTTTTGACCTCAAGAACTATTCATACTCTCCTCATACTGTCATCTAAAACATCAAGTCTCTTGTAAGATGTTCAGGAATCATCTAAAGATTGACTGAGTGCTTGTCATGCAACTGAGGGTTTATTCCATACATGTTGCAGTCCTGCAGAGCCACAAGAACCACAGTTGCCTTATGACGATGAAAGAACTCTTGTCATCCCAGTGGTACCAGTAGAAGATGATGTTACACCTGATCCAGACAATGGGTTAAAATTGGCAGTTGACAAACTTCATTTCCCCCAAGAATCTGCAATGACAGGTAGGTACATGGGCTAGGTTTTCACAACAACTGAACATGTAGAGGTTGATTTGCTAAGCTTTTGCAGAGCCTAGTTGGCAAATGGATCATCTGCATTATTCTTGAAGACTTCTGACTCCTAAATTCTGCTGGTGTTTTGAAGTTTTGATTTTGAAAATTTCCTCACCAAATCCAATTACAGTACTAAATATTTAATGTTTGGTGTATGATGTCCAGAAGAGGTGTTATCCCCTCCTCCAGGCTTTGGGAATCTCACAAAGAAGCCCGTTGATGCAAACTGGTTGGCAAGGGCTCCCCAAGATAATGGCCAAACAAAAGGTTCTACCATCTGTAGGCCCCCTCTGGGAATCATTGTTCCTGCTGTGTCCACCATGTTGGCACCTGAGATCTCTGGTCTCAATCCTGATCAAATTGGATCAAACCCTCATAATGGAACTTCAGTTGCACCTGTACCACCCTTCTATCTGACAAAGACAGAACCTGATGTTATTGCAGCAGCAACTGCTGCATGTAATGCCCTTTCACAGTGCAATGACAACAACATAATAGACCATGAATTGCTTATGAAGTTTCTAAGAAACCCCTCTATGCTCAAAGGCCTGGCAGGTCAGCTCTCAAGCAACAATTCAGCAGAAAACCGAGTTGATGAAATCTCCAACCTGTTGACAGAAGGCACAAGAAGGGGGAATGGAGACAAGTGGGCCCCAAAAGCACCAAGTCTTGAAGCACCACTTGTTGAGCAAGAATTGTTGCGGAGTGGAGGGGACATCAGTGTGAAAGAAAGGAAGATGCCAGTAGTAGCCGGAGCTGCTCCACCCAGCAATGTTGTATTTGAAAGACCCCCAGGCTTTAGTCCAGCTCTGGCAACTACCGGTCCTGGTAGTTTTCAAAAGACATTCAATGCCAGAATGTCAAACGGACCCATGCAGGCATGTCTGCCTCATCCAGCACAAAATGGGCAGCTGTATATACCTGCTACTAGGCCTCCAAGTGCCCAATTGCAAGCCCCTCTTTCTGTTCCACTGCCTTCTGCATCTCAGACAGTCACGTCAATTTCCGGTCGACCATTATCACATCACGATGAGCAATACTTCAAAGATCTCATCTCACAGCATGGAAGGAATAGCACCAATGAAGTGCCAGGAGGGACAGCAACTAGTTCCACTGGAAGGTCTATGGAGTCTGCACCAAGATGGCCAGGAAACGAAGACATTGATGTGGCTGGTCTGTCCACGAGACTGGCGGATGAGCCAAGGAATGGTGAAACCACCAGGTCTGGAATGACTCAACCACGGGAGAAATCAAGAAAAGCTTGCATTTACTTCAACACACCCAAAGGGTGTCGAAATGGAGCCAGTTGTGTTTTTCTACATGAATCTAGCAATAAGGAAAGGGCAAAACGGCAAAAGGGGGAGGGTGGAAAGGCAGAGGGGTTTCACAAGTAGGTCTCAATGAAATCCTGAACCTCAAGATCTCTCAGGTGACTAGCATGCAGCACAGTGGCATGCAGAAATGTGGAGATTTGGGCTCTGCATCCCCAGTGTCCACATTCACAGGTGGTTTGCACATGGTTGCTGGTCTGAAAAAGATTGGAACCTAGTTGATTGGTAAATGCAGAAGCTTATCTGAAGACTGAAAAATGTGGTGAGCTGAAAGGTACCAAAGGACTAGTAGATTACATGCATAATTTTCTAACCAAAGCCTTGAGATGCACCTACCCACCCAATGAAGTAACAGAAACCAGTCATGGCTACGGGAGGAAAACTGGGGGCACCAAAACTCCCTTACATTCTCACCAGAAACAAGATGGTCTTGGCCAATATTTTGATGTAGACTAAGTTTCCCCTGAATGGATGCCCAACAACTGAAGCTTGCAAGCTTCCAAGCAGGCTGATAAAACCCAGACATGTCTGCTTCCACCATTATCAGATTCTGAAATACCAGTCCTGAGAGAATGGTGCAACTTCGAATCACCCATGTTGAAACAGCAGACCACCATGTTCATCTGACTTGAATACATGATGTCTGGGCAAAGTTCATGACCCATTGGCAATGTGAACTTTTGACGAGTCTGCTGAAACTTGTTTTGGTACTGTTTTTTAACAGATCTCTGCAGTGTGGAAGGCGCCTGAAATCATTCAAGGCAATCTGCAATTTTAACCATGCTCGAAAATTTTCAAAACATTCCCGAGAGTTGTGTCATGCTGCTGTATTAGTTATGTACCCCAGAGATCGTGTGGCATTTGTGCAGTTCCCAGCCAAATTGATAACTGTTGTAGTCTGAACTCCAAACCCCGCCTTGCACAGTAATGCCATTGGGATTGCTTGCCGGAGTGGCTGTCAATTGAAGTTGAAGGTTGAACAGAAGCTGAATACTGTTGCAGTATTGCATGTTCACTTGAACTGTGTTAAAAGCTCAGGAATACCCTCTGCCTTCATCTTGAGCTTCACATGCACCTCATGAAGAAATGAACAATGAAAAATGAACTTACTTCAATAGCAAACTTCAAGTGAAAAAGCTGAACTTAGTAGTCCTAATAAAACTTGGCCATGCAAAATTTTGTGAAGAAATTTCCAAACTTTTGCACTATGTAATGAATGCTAATTTAATCAGACCATACAAAAAATTTGCTCCATCTTCTTCTTTATTGCTCCATGCAAAATCTCTGCTGTAATGAAAAGAGTGCAAAACTCTTTGTGCCTTATTCTTGACGCTTCGACCACTAGCTTTGCATTTTCACTAATTTGAAGCTCTTTTGAATGCTAAGGAAATGATTCACCAATTGATGATTCAAGGCCTTTTTGATGTGTATAGTGTTGTTATATATGCTCATTTTGAGACCAAAGGAGGACAAAGGAAGAAGGCCTATGAAAATTCTTCCTACAATAATGCCTAAAAAATTGGTTCAATGATGAGCTAGATAGTGAGGTCTTTTTAGACTCCAAATTATGCTTGTTATGTCCTTTTGCAACAAATGTACACAAGGAAAATCCATGAAACAATTCAAGTTCTCACCTGAAGAATTAATATAAAATCATTTATGACTTGGTCATGGAAAAAAATGCTTCATCCCATCCTTGAAACTAATTTTTTCTCACCCAAAGGAATATTGTTTTGCAACAAAACTTTTCAGGACTTTTTTTTAAAAATTCAATTTTGTAAAGTCAAATTATTTGGCAACCAAATGCTAAATAAAACAATAACTTTAGTCAAAATTGCACTGAAAAAATATATTTATCCAATTTTATTTTATTTTTAAATCTAGGGTGTGGAAATTATTACCCAAAAAAATGTTGATATTGATGGCTATCTTTGCAATAGTTCAAAATTCCAAAATATAAAAATGATATATTACCAAACTTGCATATCAATGATATTTTTTCCTAAATTTTTTGCTTGGAAAATTTGATTTCGAACTATGTAAAACATTTTTCCATCAAGAATTAAGTGACAAGAATCCGTTAGATTTGGAGAGGGAAAAATGTCAGACTTTTTATAATAGGTATGTTTTTATAAATAACAAAAATTATATAGGGATGCTTCTAGTTTTGTAGTTTTGTATCTAGTTTATAGCCAAAAATTGGGTAGAATTTCTTCTAGATGATCTTTATTTTGGCAATATAAAGAAATTGGAAAGAAAAAATAGTTGTTGCCAATAGCTAAAAATAGAATCATTTAACAATATTGTTTGTAAAATTTATGTATGGTTTTGACACATAGCAAGGCCATATAAAGATAAACTCAATATGTTATTTAACTTGTGTTAAAGATCATTCACACCCAAAATAATATGATGTTGTGTAGGGTAAAGCCCTATAGTGGTGGCATTCTCAAAATAAAGGGCATGGGATGTCACAATTGGTGACTCCAACTTCACATTTTGGAAATGTTCCTCATTTGTGGGCCTTATTGCACCGTAAAGCAACACAAGGAAAACCTTATCACAAGCCTAAACATCCATAGAACACAAGGTTGTAAGATTGGGAAAGATCATATACCTATTATTAAGGCATTCGAACGGTTTTTGTGTAGGGTAAAGCTTAAATTTGTGGGCTTTTTACATAGCGTAAAGCATTGGCCCATGATGAAGAACATGGATAAAGAAGTGGGAGGTCATGTGGGTGAGGATGAAGAACCAAGAAGTCCCATTGAGTTTTGAAATTTAATTAGAATATTTTTCTTGCACCATTGTTTTATATAATTGAGAGATCCTCCCCTTCCTAAATACTAGGGATTAAAATCCCTCTTCTTTTCTAAAGGGGGTATTCATGTTGATAAGGTACCATCCAAATACAATAGGAAATTTTTCTAAGTACATTGCGTGTCATGGAATCTTGTACATTCATATCAACAAATGGGAAGCATAGTAAATCAAATACCATAACACCTAGGTTGGTTAGGCACAAATTAATTAGTTTTAGATTTGTTGAAAATAAAAAAAAAACCTACCAATCATGTTCAAAATTCAAAGGAAATTCTCAAGCACACTAGCTAGTTTCATTATTTATCATAGTGCCCAATTGTAAATTATTATTATTATTATTATTATTATTGTTGTTGTCAAAAGTAAGTGACAAAAACAATAAAATTATTCGGCTCCTTGTTGCCAAACTAGCCCAATTACTTCTGACCCATTAGGAAAAATCTATGCCACATGGAAAACCATAATCAACATACAAAACCTAAATGGAGCATTAAACCACATGCATGCACTTATTTTAGTGATGATAATTCATAGGAATTCATTTAGGTAGGACAAATTTGTTCCAGAAGTTGTTGCTTTTGGACATTTCCAAACTAGAATATGTTGTCGATTTTCAAATTAAATGGAATGAAAAAATGTCTTGACAATTTTATGTTTTTTAAGAGTTTTTTTTCCTCCCAACACCATAGTCATGAGCAAATTTTCAATATATACCTTTTACACCAATTTATATATCATTTGTCTTCAATTGAATTTGAATCCAATTGAATTTAAATTGAATTGGCTTGACTAGAATTCTAGAATTTAAATTAAACGTAGAATCTAAATTCAATTCAATTCAATTGAACTAAATCAATTTAATTTGGAATTGACTTAAATTTGGGATTTAACTTTAATGTTATCATTTTAATTTAATTCAATTAAACTAAATCTGAATTGAATTGAATTTGAATTCAAGTTGCATGCAATGCCATTCAATATTTTCATTCGAATGGAGCTTAATTTTTACAAAATCAATTCATTTTTTTCATGAGTTGATCATCTATGGTAGTGCACAACAAAATGGAACCTGAGTTTGATGAAATGGATAGAGAAGTGTAGATACTTTTAATGTATCATTTTAAATTTTTTGATGTGGGAACACAATAGTGGTATTCGTCTCATGAAATTCCCATGGGCACACATTTATTTAATGCAATGTGGGCAATTATTTAGTGTTAGTGGTCAAATGTATGGCCTAGTAATGTGGACATATATGCTATTCCATATGAAATATGAAGGGTAAATACTAACACCCATAAGCTTTAGTGTTTTTTGTTTTTTATCAAATTATTTTTTTAGAAATGGTGAAAAATAGAGTGCTTTGGAGGTTTTCTAGTCTCCAACTTTTGATAAAATTTTAATTCAAAAAAAGAAACGGTCAAATTTTACATGAAGTTTTGGTACAATTTTAAAAGTACAGTTCAATGTGTTACATTTTTTTTATCATTGTATTTTGTTTATAGCCTTATTTGGCCGAATACTTGCATGGATGATTGCCATTTTCAACTACATCACAAAATTGAAATTTAATTTACAAAAATAAATAGGTTATATAAAAAAGACAACCACACTACCTCAACTTTATAAAAAGATTGAAGATAAGTGACTTCCCAAGAAAATATCCAAGGATCCATAAAAGTAAGCCATGTCCATAGAAGAGGTATTGTCTTTGATAGGGCCAAGGGAAAAGATCTTATGAGAAAAAGGTTTCAATCATCTTTACTTTGTGAGGTTGAATGTGTTACATGTGTCCTCATTGTGCAACAACTACACTCAATTTGTATGATGACCTTTTTGAGAGCCAATTACCCTTGTTTGCTTCAATTGAAGTCACATGCAAAGGGTGAGCCGTGTTCTTCTTTAGTTGGTGGGGTTGTACAAAGGTCTTGCTTACACCTAATGCCAAAAGCCACCCCCCCCTATGAAGTAGGGACTTTCTCACCATCTTGGTGGGTTTATAAACTATGAATTTTCCCACTATCTTGGTGAGTATACCAACTACAAACTTTCCCACTTGGTTTGGTGAGTATACCAATCTTAACATGTTACTCAAAGAAAATTAATTAAGTTTTCCAATAATGTTCAACTCAAAAAAGGTAAAGATATAAAAACTTTTTGCAAAATCATCAATCTAGTTTGATACATGACCGACATTTACCTTATGCATAAAGTTGTAGGGGTAAGGCAAAATATTTTCTTTAAACCTTACAACTCTTTCAATGGATATGATATGGGAGTAGATTAATTGTAAATAGGTGCACATGACATTCAAGACAAAATGGAAAAATTGTAACTAAGATAGAATTAAAACCTTCTGAGTAATACGTTTTAATTATTCCTATTATGGCTTGAAGGGTACTACAAATCTAAGGAGATTCCGATGGTCATCTCACAATTTTCTTTTTATTATGAAATAATAGTCATGTTCAAGCTAATTGATGGAAAGAACCCCAAACACACACACACACACACACACACACACAAAGAAACCATATGAAGCAAAATCATTTGTTAAATCATTGACAATAACTCCAAAAAATTCATCAAAATTGACTACCCTAATACAAGGGTAGCTTCCACACATGTTTGACAAATATTTAATTAATTTTGAAGATTCCATTTTGTAACAAATATATATTCTAAATATTTCAAAAGATTTTGTATTTTCCCTCACAAATGTTTTTTCTTTGAAAAAAATATTAAATTTTTTTCAACTTTTTTTCCAATTAATATGATTATTGTTGAAGTTGCCAAGGTATGGTATATTGCATAATGTGTGAATGCACATAAGCTATATGATAATTTTTGGATGTACCCTTTAATTCACCCTCATCAAACAATAACATAACCTTTTGTGTATAGCTTGATCCTCAATGCATGTAATTTTTCAAATTTTCAGATTTGTGTGCACATTCACACAAAAGGCTATTTAAATCTAAAATATTTACCAATTGAAGCAATTGAAACAAATAAAAATTCACCAATAAGGTAGAGCATATATTCTCGATATTTTCTTGTTGGTATATAACTTATTTATTGTTGATATAAAGATTTACCTAATCCTCATAGAACACTTGTCTTTTTTTTCCTTTCCCTTAGACATGCGGAATCTCCTCCCCCTTTAGTCCCTTCCCCAACTAATCATAGAATCTACATAACATGGTATCATGTAAAACCTTCAATGAGAATACTTGGCATGTGCTTTGTTAATAACATAGGCCCAAATTTTGATTTTTTTTGCCATGTTTTGAGTCTTGAACCATAAAGATTGATATTTTGAAATAGACAAAACCAAAAGTATCATACTTCTTTTTTATAAGACGACAAAAATGAAAAGTGTTACACAAATTTTGATGCCATTTAGCATGTGCCAAATGTGCCAAACCTTTTGTTGGTGGTTGTTACATATGTGCATCACTCACAATGCCTTTGCTACATTAGATTGTTTAGGTGGTGTGAAGTAAAAAAGGAAATGGTGTTGGGGTGATGCGGTCATTCTTGGATTGAAATGTGCATGTTAGCCTTTAAGCTTGGTGTTCGAAGATTTTTGGAATGAAATTGTGACATACCTATGTTTTGTTAAAAGTTTTTTTTAGGGGATTTAGGTGTTAATCTTGAGAAGGAAGCTAAAATGGGTGAGCTAAGTTACTATAGTGATAACAATTTGTTTGGTTCAATTGTGGCAAGTAATATGGGGTTGGCATTATTGATGATTACAACAATCATAGTTATGTTTTGTGGTTGGTTTTTTTTGCAAAGGAAAACAAAGGCAACTTTGCCTCCAGGTCGACTTGGGCTTCCTTTCATCGGAGAGACTTTGGAATATATGATTGCTGCAAGCAATAACAATTCATTAGCATTTTTCAATTCTCGTGTTGCCAAATATGGAGAGGTACATCCCTACACAAACATGATCTAATGTTCATTCTTTTCCACTATTTTAAAACTTGGAGACATTTTGGCATAACTTGTGTTTGAATGAGATTCTGGTTGTGAAAAAAAAAAAAACAATACTCAACATAATTATTTGGTGAGCTAGGTGGACACACAAAAATGTTGTGCAAACTGTTCTCTCATTTATTGACATGTTATTTTATTTAATCAACTATAATATACTTAAAATATATCATGTATCCTTGTAAATTGGCTTCCAAATAAGTATTCATTGAAACATGGAAGGGGAGGGGACGCTAGAAATGGTTAGGGATTTTTTTCTTTCATACAGCAACCTCATAATCAAAATAATTAGTGAGAGGTCCAATTGTGTATCAACAAAACTCAATTCTAGTGCATATTTTCATTAGTTTGTTCTTTGAAATATTGATAAATTGTATTTCAAATAGTGTTTTCTTAACCATGAAGACCATGATTAAACCCAAATCATGGTTATGCACAAAACATGAAATCAAACATTAAATTAAGTTTTATGTACTACATGAGTTTATTATCCATGAACTTGACAATGTGAATTCCTTCATGTGTGCTCAACACACCTTTCTAATTGACGTTAATATCTTGGATTTACATGAATTCAGATTTTCAAAACAAACATTTTGTTTGCTCCTTCAATTTCTTTTGGTACCCCTGAGGCCAACAAGTTTTTGTTTGCAAATGAAAATAAATTATTCCAAGAATCTTGGCCATCATCAATAGCGAAACTTTTGGGTGAAAGTCTTTCAAACAAAACAGGCAAAGAACACAAGTAAACACATCTTCCACATCCCTTGAATGATTGTTGGTCTATTCATGTGGGTGGTCATAGTTAATGGATATTAACAACTCTATGGCTTGTAATCTAACAAGGGAAAAACACAGATAAACACACCATTTGAATATTGTTATTTGATTGATCAATTGGTTTATGTATTTGGGTCAAATTGATGAATGCTAAAACCTTTATATACTTATTTGATTGATATAAAGTTTAAACTATAACTAAGTTCTTGGAATGGACTAGATGAGGGAAAAAATAGTCACAATGGTATCTATCTATGAATATAATGGATTGTGGGGTTTACATAGGGTTATAATAGATTTAATAGCTTGGGTTTTTGGATTGCTAGAAACTTGCGTCACACTTTCATGGCATTTTTTGGCGCAAGTAGCTTGCACAACTTTGTGCCAAGATTGGATAACACAACGAAAGCACATTTTCAACAATTTTGGGAAGGAAGGGATGAAATCAAGGCAATGGAAACCATAAAACATTTCCTATTTTCTTTGTTGATGGATTTGTTTTTGAGCATAACTGAAGGCCCTGAATTCCATTCTATGGAACACGATGTTGAAGACTACATAAATGGGACATTTCAATTGCCAATTGACTTTCCTGGTTGTGCCTACCACAAGGCTAGGTTAGGTCGTGACAATATAAAACGTACATTGGATATGATCATTTCTAGAAGGCGAAAGGTATGCAACTAACTTTTGAAACCTTTACTTTAATGATAAATTTTGGTCAAAGATTTGTGAACATACCTTTTCAAGCTTAGATGTATAAGTCTTTATATGACTTTATCACAAAGTCGCATGTTTGTTTTGCCAAATTGTTGGGTCTGAATTGTGGGTTAGAATTTTGTGGGTTAGAATTGTTGATTTTGGTAATGTTTAGTAAAATTTAAGTCAAAATTGGCTATCATTTTGGAACTAATTTTGAAACTTAAATTAAAACCATTTAAGAGTCTGACTCAAAATTGGGTTCTTGATTATATTTATGTGTGGAACCATAATTGAAACCAAAATCTTTGGAAAGGAAAAATTAGAACCATGGGCTAAGTTGGTGGTTAATTGATAATTTATTGTTGATTTTAGTCCAAGTTACTTGAATCCAACTAAATGTTGGCTCCAATCCAAGTTACATGAGACCATATTGGAATTGGAATTGAATCTAATTTTAAAACTCAAATGCAATTTTTTTGGGAAGAATTGGACCTTAGTTCCATGATTCCTAGTTTATGGAACCAAAACCAAAACTATTTTAATTTATTTTATAGCTTTTGGTTCCTCTCATTACCCCCTTGGAAAAATTAAAAATTATCCAAGATTAGTTTTTAGGTAGTGTTGTGGAAGAATTTGATTTAAATAATTATTTACAATTCCAATTTTTTGAAAATCTAAAATCAAAGATCTTTTTATTTTAGGTTTTTCATTCCAATTGCTTCAGCTTCAAGAACTATAAAACTAATAAGTTTCATGGGAAAACATGTAAAGAATTGTAAGTTCTTTTTTGGGGCGAAGGTAGTTCGGGTGAAAATACAATTGGGTGGATCCATTAGGAATGTCACATTAAATTTTATTGGGCCCATCGAACTTTGAACAAATATAGGAAACACTTATTCCAATTTTTTAAAAAGGCATATGCTTTGGAATGCAACGGATAAACATGGAATATATATGTATGTATGTATGTATGTATGTATGTATAATTGTGAAAATATTTAAAAGAAAGGGCCTAGGAATATTATTTGGCCAATTTTGGTTCCTTAACATTTCTTAAGGTGGTTCCTAGTGGTACCACCCAATTGTACTTCCACCCATTCTTGAATCTTTTGAGAATGGTAGTTAATTATATATTAGAATTAGTTTTGCAATTTTTTGAGAACAATGGTTATGGGTAAAAAAATTCCTCCAAAATTGATGGGGGGCTTGGTGTCATTTCTTATATATGCTTGCACAATGTTAGTTTATATGAAATTCAAACCTTACTTGTTTTATGTGCTAATACACAAAATATAACAATTGCAGGATACCAAAGAAAGGAAGGTGGAGAACCATGATCTTTTATCAATATTATTGAACACACCCCATGATGAAGAAGGCAACCCCGTTAAAGATGAAGAAATTAAAGACAATATTACGATGTTATTATTTGCTGGCATTGAAACTACCAGTACTACCATTTCTATGGCACTCAAGTATTTGTTCCTTAATTCACATTGCTTGCAAGAGGTTGTTAAAGGTAAAAGACATGGCCATCAATCAATTTCATAGTATATGTCCATTGTCAAGCATAAGGTGAAAGTTATCATGACTATTAAACATACCTACATCATAAATAATAATAGCAGGAACATTATTATATCTATTTTCTTAATAATGGGAAGGATTTTAGGTAAACCCATCCTTGGGTGGTACCACTAAGAATGTTACACCTTAAATGTTTTTGACCTATTTAACTTCAAGACAACATAGGACTCATTTAAAGAATATTTTTCACTTTGAATTTTATATTAAATATTTACCCAAGTCATGTAAAATTTGAATTTTGATTGGATTTACAAAAAATTAGGCCTTAATATTCCAATGAGTGGTTAAAGAAAATGTTTTTAGGAAAATATCGCTTTGGGTTGCTATGTTTAGTAATACGAAAGGAACATGCTTTGTCACTTGTTTTAATATTTAAATTTTTTAAGAGGGCTTATGATGCTTTTTTTTTTATTTGATTAATAAACAATGGATTGAAACAATCATAAATTTTTGAACATTTTTTCAAGGTTAGGAGTGGAAGGTCTTGAAGGGCCCTTGCATTCATGTTTACAAATTTGTAGTAATTCTCATTTTTTTGTTTCAATCAAAAATTTGAGCTATACCTTAGAGACAATAGTTGTTAAATCAAATATATATATATTTTACAATGGTTCAACTCAACATTAATGATAAAGGGTCAAGAATGTTAAGAATAAATGTCATGAACATTTTAAGAACGTGACTCTTTTACTTGTGTAGCCTATGAAGGTGTTTACAAATTTTCCATGGTGTATACCCAAGTGGGCAACACAAAGCCCATGTGGTGCAAATCAATAGTAAAAATCACAGTTTACAAAGATTAATTATAAGAATATTTGTATTTGTGGACTTGATAGAGCAAATGGAGATATCCAAAACAAAGGATGGGGCACCATTAAATTGGGAGGATACACGCAAAATGAAGTATACATGGTGTGTTCTTCAAGAGACTTTGCGTCTACAACCTGCTGTATTACAAGCATTCCGAATATGCATCGAAGAATTTGAATATGGAGGATTTACAATACCAAAAGGATGGAAGGTAAAGTCTAAACTTGATTGAATGAAGGCACAAACTCAAATGTAAATGGAAACCTCTTGAAAGGATTATTAATGGTGGTATAAAGAGGATTAAATGTAAATGACAAAGGGACCCTAAGTTGCTTGGATTGTTGACACTAGAGTTTGTTTAGGTATTTGATTTTTACACTAATCCCCAACTCCAATTTTTTGAAAACTCAAAATCAAAAAACCATTGGTTCCATTGTTCTAGGGCAAAAAAATTACACTAAAAATTAGTTTTAATTATTTCAAAAAATCAAAAGAATCAACAACTTTCACAAAACATGTAGCAAAAAATCATAAGTTTCTAAGTGGTTCCTTCATAAAATTTTAATTGGTAATTATACATTAAAACCAATTCCTTGTTGAAAATAACGATTATGAAAACAAAGAAGCATCAAGGTTTGGTGTCATTCTAATACCTACACAAATTGGTTCATACATCCAACAATTTCATCAAGGGGCTAAATTTTCAAACTTCCCTCAACTCCCCATTATCACTAAGTTACCGGTTTCATGCATGACAAAAATTTCAATGAATCAAATTACACTTTAGGTGTGAGAACTTTGCCAATTTCCTTATCAATAACCTATTTCATTGGCTAATGTTGTAGGTATCTTGGTCGGCTCACCGAACACATATGTCACCACAAATATTCCCAAATCCGACAAAATTTGATCCCTCTAGGTTTGAAGGATCCGGACCACCACCTTTTTCTTTTCTCGGATTTGGAGGTGGACCTCGCATGTGCCTTGGCAATGAGTTTGCACGCATAATCATGGTGATATTTTTGCATTACATGGTCTTAAATTATGAATGGTGCATGGTCGACCCAAATGAGAAAATTTATGCTATTCCATCACCAACCTTTCAAAAAGGGCTTCAACTCAAGCTTCACAAGAAATAATTTAATAAAATTAAAGCGAATTTTGGTGGGAAACTTGATCGATTAAAAAAATCCAATACAAAACATAGATTTGAATGAGAAACAAGACTATAAAAAAAAAATTGCATTTTTCAATTCTAATTTTCATTTCTTGTTCAACTTTCCTAAAGTATAAATTATAAATTACACCTATTAAGCTTTGTTGATTGTTGAAAGAATTTGATTCTTATTTTTAATACACCACATGCTTGTAAATCATGAACATGTCACACATGTATGTTCTGTTACTTTTAGCATGTGGGATGTGGTTTTTTTTCCTTTTTGTTGATGTGTGGAATTGAACATTTATTTCCAACTTTGGGGTTTTTTTTTGTTTGTGGAGAAGTTATAGGATTTTGTAATATGTTGTTTTTAAGAAATGTTTGTCAAATTATGAAATACAACATGACTTATGGGATTTCAACCAATGGTTGGAACATGCTAATACTTTTCATGTAATCTAAGTTCTGTAGACAACATTGGCACAAGAGTGAGCAATTGAGAAGCAAATTCACTCCATCCATCAATGCAACGTGTAGGAAGTTTGTGAGACCCATTATGCATGGGATCATTGGGTCGAATTGGATGGTAGATATAATTGGTGTGCTATCTTCAAAATGGTGAATGTACCATCCTTGAAAGAGCATTACATTGAGTACATGATGGACCTACATGATAGTATGCATGTGAAGTAAGATGTTATGTGTCCAACTTGCAGTAGATGTCAATAACATGTTTTGTTGCCAACCTCCAGCATTTCATGGAGAACTCCAAATAACTTCATATAATAGTTTGCATTCTTGTGGAAAACCTAAATGGATCTAATGATCTAATATATAGTAGTGCATGTTTCATGCTTGCATCTTAGAGGGAAACTTTTGTGCAATTCTTTGTTACCAACAAAAGTTTCATAAGCTAGTGGTTCAATTGGAAATTTTGATGGATCAAGATGATTATTTCACATCTAACATAGACTTGTGGATTGGTCCAGATCAAGCAATCCATATTTGTGGTCATAACATCCCTCATGATCAAAACTTCCTTGAAGAAATATGTTGGTTGTATTGAGCATGAATAGGATGGGTATACATGACCAAATGCAAGCCAATTATGTTGTGCATGTTTTTCTTGAAGTCCAAAGGACTAGTAGATTGTGTGCATATTTTTCTAACCAAATCATTGAGATGCACCTACCCACCCAATGAAGGAACACAAATAGTTAATCATGGCTATGGCAAGAAAAATCAAGGCATGCACCAAAACTCCCATACATTTTCACTAGAAACAAGGTGGTCTTTGCCAATGTTTTGATGTAAAATAAATTTCCCTTTAATGAATGCCTAGAAATTGAAGCTTCCAATCATCCAAATAGGCTAATAACACCTAGACATGTCCAATTTCACCATTTTGAGATTCGAAAATGCCAGTCTTGAAAGAATGATGCAGAAACACCCATGATCAAACTACAAACCAACATGTTCATATGGCTTCAAAACATGATGTATGGGCAAGGTTCATGACCCATTTGGCGATGTGAATATTTGACAAATTTGTTGCAACTTGTTTTGGTGCTATTTTTTGACAAATTTTTGCATAGTGGAAGGTGCCTGAACAAGTTCAAGCAATTTGCAATTCCCAACCAAATTGATAAATGTTGTAGTCTAAAATTATAGACAAGAGGTTTGTTCCATCTTATTTTTTACTAGAATCAATGCAAATTTCCACCCTAATGGAAACTATCCAAAACTCATTACTCCTCATACCTTATTTTTGACACTACCATTGGTTTTGCATTTATACTAATTTGAAGCTCTTTTGAAATGTTAGGGAAATGATTCACCAATTGATAATTCAAGCCCTTTTTGGTGTGTATATGTGCTCATTTTCATACTAAAGAAGGACAAAAGAAAACATATGAAAATTCTTCATACAATAATGCCTACAAAATGCTTTCATGATGAGCTAGATAATCTAATGTTTAAAATTTCAAAGTATGCTTATTCTCCTTTTGCAATAAATGCATATAAGGAAAATCCAAAAAACAATTTGAGTTCTCACCAAAATAATATAACAAAACAACTTTCCAAGTTGTACGAGTTGGTCACAAAAAACCATTTGTGTTTTCACCACTACTACAAAATGTGGGTGTAGTTCACTAGTCCCCGTTCACTAGACCAGTGAATTCACTACTTCTTCACTGGTCCCCTTTCACTACAACTAGTGAATTCACTCAAAATCTAAGGAAATCACTTGGCGTACAAGGACACCGTTTGTTGCACCCAAAGGAATATAATTTTGCAACAAAATTGTCCTTGAGGATTTAGTCATGAAAACCCATTCATTCTTCATCCCATCATTGAAGGAATTTGTGTTATCACCCAAAAGAAAATAGCTTTGCCACAAAACTTCATTTTTCATCTTGATCATGGAAAAACCCATTCATTTTCATCCCATCCTTGGTCATTTTTGCAACTTTTTTAGACGAATTGCTTTCACTTTAGATGCCCCATGGCCATGAATGAAAGATGTTGGGATGGTTATTATGAATAATTACCTATAAAATGTGTAGGGTAAAGCCTTAAGGTGGGGGCGTTTTAAAAATAAGGGACCTAGGATGAGAGATAGTCAAGTTTGACCTTGCATTTTGGTAATGTCCCCCACACATAGGCTTTACCTATCCAAAAACATGAGGCAAAAATTATAATGAACCAAACCTATGTAGATTACGAAGCATATGAATGGGAAGGTTTTTATGCCTACTCTTCAATATGGGAGGATTCTTACACCTACAAGTAGGCATAATATCTCTCTCAATTTCTAGGACAGAAATGATGGATATATAACATGCCTTCCACATACACACAAATTTTCTCTGAATGCTTTACAAGATGGATATTACACCTCCTCCTCAATAGTGGGAGGGTTCTTACACCCATAAGTAAGCATAATTTCCCTCCCAATTTTATGCTTCATGATCTATGTAGGTTTGGTTCATGATAAATTTTGTCTCTGTGCTTTACTTTGGTGAAAGCCCATGGGTGAGGGACATTCCCATAATGTGGGGCCAAACTCAGCTATCACCTTTGTTTTAAGCCCCTTATTTTGAGAATTCCTTCATCTTAGAGCTTTACCTTACACAAAATTACATTGAAGAAATAAACAAGTTTGTCCAAAATTTTGTCCTCCTTCTTCGCTTGCCCGCCAACAACGTCAAAAGTTCCATCTTGCCAAGTTTGAGCTTTTAACCTTGATTCTTTGCTTTTTGTTTACATTTATGCATCAATTGGTGGAAAGTTTGTTGAGTTTTTCATTTCAAACGTTTTTTGAATTTTTTTTTATGTTTTTCAGATTTCAAAGTCTTTTAAATGTTATAATGTAGGTAAAGTTCAACCTTGGTTTCAACCATTTCTTGTTGGCTTTGACAAAATATCAATGGGCTTTTGTGTTTTCCTTAAATTGAATCACGTGAATTTTGCATTTGTAAGCAAGGTTGAAATTTTTGGTTTTTTTGTCCTTGGAGTGTGAAGAACTTTGTACCTTTAGTGTTCAATTTTGTTTAGGATGGTGTTCAAAATGCCTTGTCCTTTGAAGAGAGAACCTTTGACTGAAAAAAATGAAAACATGAGAGAGGATCTCATAAGCAAGAAAGATAGAAGATTGAGAAGGTCAACCATGCACTAGGTTGTTTAAACTAGACAATTGATGATTTTGCATCAAAATTGAAGCTAAAGGCTAAAGGTTTAGATCCTCAAAAGGACCTAGCTTCTAAATTGTATCCATTGATGATGTGGTTGCTATATTTGGAAAAAAGGTAACAAAATGGATGGAAGGTGAGAGTGAGTGACTCCCTAAGTGAATGCAAATGCAAGGCCCTACATGAAATTGTATGAAGCTATGTATGCTCACACTCCCACAAATAGTTTTCTTGTAGTATTTTTGCGAAGGTGGTCGGTTCATCACAAAAGATGTAAAGTCGATTGGCCACAATATGCATATGATACTACCCAAGAATGGATGAAAAGAATGTGAAGGCCTTCAATGTCTTCAAAAGGGTTTTATGGCTTTTTAGCTTTTTTGGGGCAACTATTAAATATGAAAAACCCCTACTTCTTAGCGATGATGGGGACGATTGCTTTGTTTTGGAAGGGGTTAAACAAGTCCAGGTGTTTTTACTAGACCAAATTTACAATGGTGGAGAAGTGACTAGAAGCTACAGAACACCAAGATCATACTTTCCTTCCAAGGAATTTTGCCATGCAATATGAAAAAAAGGACTTGTAGATAGAAGTACTCTCATTGCATGCAAATTTGCTAAACAAGAAGAGATCTTTAGAAGGTGTGTAATTTGACCTTGTAAAGTTGGAAATTAAACTTAAAGAAACACAATAAGAAATTGTGAATTGTCAAACCCTGAGTCAAAATTTGAATGCCAATATTGACCATGTTATTGTAGACAAGTCAATAGCCATGGTCTTGAAGTCTATGGAGGATTTATAGGTTGTTGAGTTTGATTATAAGGTCCAGCAAATCTTGGTGAAGAAAGAATGTGACAAAGTTGAAACTATTAAGAAGGAACATAATGAAACTTCTTTTCAGTTGGAAAATGTGACAACTCAAATAGCCTTGTTGGATCTTTAGATGAGTCGCAACAAGATGTGGGTAGCAAGTTTGTTGAAGCAAATCAACCTTATGTCCAATGGGTCTAGTATATCAAGTTTTCCATTGCCTATAATTGACCTAAAAACCATGCCCATGGGAAATCTTCGTTGCATCATCATCATTGCTTACCCTATTTGCAAATTTTAAAAAGAACACAACAATATTTTTGTGTTGTCTTGTGGTTGTACCTATCATTCGTTTTGTCTTGGGTTGCACTTGGAAATAAATGCCACCCATTGTGTTGTTCCTACATGTGGGAAATTGTTGTTAGTTGAATGGTTGGCTAGTTCTAGTTTTTAGCAGAAGCTTCAGATGGTTTTCAAGAGGCCCAAATAAGAAAAGGGGTGCAATAATTTGACATGGAGCACCATGAGAAGCTTACAAGGGTCAGTTTCACCAACCAATAAATAAATTTCAAGACTACATTTCTTTTGTTGATTTGTGTTCTTGCAATTTTGAATGTACTTAAACTTGACATTGTCCTCTAGCTAGTTGTCCACTTTCTGGACTACTTATAATCAATTGCATACCTTTGTAATAGACTATTTTGGCTGAATTTAACTTTCAACTAGGTACCATGTAATGTTTAATCTTTTCATATTCTTGCTTTGCACTTATCACTTGTTGTTATTAGTTAACATCCACTAGTTTTACTTGACATCCATTGATTAATCAGGACCTATGTGGGCAATGTACATGTTGGCTACTTGCTGCAAGTGGACACGCATGAATTCTACTTTGGTAGGTCTAGGAATTAAGCATTCTACTTGGGCAATTTTTGTTAAGTACTTGGTACTTGGTATAAGTGTCAACACCTACTTGTGGTGAGTTCATTGCCACATGGTTACTTGGGTGATGCAAGTGTTATAGGCATGAATTACTTGTTGGTGTTTGTCTACTAGTTGTTCAAATGGTAAAGTATCATTCACTTTGAACAAGTAGGGTACATCTACTTGTATTCAATTCATTATGACATGTTTATTGGCTTATGTATGTTTTATACTTGTAGGCTACTTGTTGATGTTTGTCTACTGGTTGTTCAAAGGGTGAAGTTTTAATTCACATTGAACAAGTAGGATGTCTACTTGTGATTAATTCAATATTACATGGTTACATGGTTTATGTTTGTTTTATTTTGTAGGCTACTTGTTGTTTTGCTATTGGTTGTTTAGCACATAAAATGATTAACCAAGTGAACGAGTATCTCATACCTATTTTCTAGTTGCTAGTAATGGGCTGCAAGTTCTATATTTCTAAAATATATTGTGTTTACTTGTTTTATATATAAATAGACCTTGTTGGTAGATGTTATTGTTTGTCCATGCTAGGTTATTAAATAGTTTTAACACATCCTTTCATGTGATTTTTGTTTTAATCATGCATTGTTGACCTTGGTGTGTTTGCTATTGTAGTTGGGTCTCAAGCACTCCCTTTACTAATTGATGAATCCAATCAAGTGGATGGTGGACAAGGCTTTTAGAATGAGGTGGAAAGCAAAATGTCACACCTACTTGCACTCCAATTCCAACAAGCTTGACATCTACTTTTGTTGAAGATAGATTTGATGTGTTGGATGGGAATGGCAAAGAGAATGTGCAATTAATCAAAGGACCTTAACTTGCTTGGATTGTTCATATAAATGTTTGTTTGAATATTTGAATTTGTTAATAAGCCCCCAATTCCAAGGTTTTTGAAAACTTAAAATCAAAAGAACCATTGGCTCCATTTATTGGGGCAAAGAAATATACGTTAAAGGTTAGTTTAATTATTTCCAAAAAAAATAAATCAACAATATTCATAAAAAATCTAACCAAAAAATGTAGTTTTCTAGGTGGTTCCTTCAAATTATATTTTAATTGTTAGTTATATATTAAAACCATTTTTCAAAAATAAAAATTATGAAAACAAATAACCATGTTGAGGTTTGGTGCCATTTTTAATACTTGCACAAATTACTTCATACGTCCAACAAATTCATCAAGGGGTCAAGTCTTCAAACATCCCACAACTCCCCATGATCATTAGGTTATTGGCTTGATGCATGACCCAAATTTCATTCAATGAGATTACCCTTTGACCATTAAAGTTGTCGACATATATTCCAAATTGCTTATTAATAACTTATTCCATTGGTTAATGTTGTAGGTATTTTGGTTAGCTAGCTAAACACATACGTCACCATTAATATTCCTAATTCCAACAAAATTTGATCCTTCTAGATTTGAAGGATCAAGACCACCACTTTTTTTCTTTTGTTGGATTTGGAGGTGGACCTTGGATGTGCATTGGCAATGAATTTGCACACATAACCATGGCGATATTTTTGCATTATATGGTCCTAAATTATAAATGGTCCATTGTTGACCCAAATGAGGATATCTATGTTACTTTAAGACATACCTTTCAAAAAGGGCTTCAACTCAAACTTCTCAAGAAATAATTTAACAAAGTTGAAACTAATTTTGTTGGTTTGGTTCATAAAAATCTAATACAAAACATAGATATGACTGAAAAACAACACTAGAAACAAATTCCAATTTTTTTTTTGTTTTTATTTTATTTCTTATTCAAGTTTGCTAAACTAGTATAAATCATAAATTACAAACATTGAGCTTTGGGGTGCAAATATGCTTAGAGGAACCAAAAATCATGTTGGAAAACTATCTCAAGTGATTTTTTCAATTATGTTGTATGACATGCTGATTTTTCAAGTGAACAATTATATAATCCATTAACTCTGCAAAGGATATTCTGTTGATTAAAAATTGGGAGACTATATTGTAGATCAATTTGCATTCCTAAGTCTTGGTGACTTCAACTTTCATATGTAACTTGCTACTTAGATGTCATTTTATTGGACTTTGCAAGTAAAATTTGATAGTTTGTGACTTAGGTATCTTTATCAATTGAAAATGTACTCTATTGATTTTGATAATATTTGACAATATTAATGAATGGGAGATACGATGAGACTATTTTTTTGTTGCATGACCTAGAGAGGTGGAAAACTATTAGCATATTGGATGTGGCAAAACAAAAATTGTTTGCAAGAATTGTTGTTACTATTATCACATGTTTCCAAGCAAGTGTAAACTACAAATTGATCACAACATGTCCAAATTCCTTATTAGCCTTTTCTCGATATGTTTTAAATTTCCTAATTCTTCATGTAAATTGATATTCTTTCTACATGTATCATTAAAAACATTAATTTTTAAAGGTGTATTTCACACGTCTTTTTAGTGGGCAAGTAAGTAATGTTTTTATTTATTTTTGGGGTTGCAAAATGAAATTTGCTATTGGTTAGTGATATTAAAAAACCAACATTTGGGTTTGTAATAATACTAATAAAATCCCCAAAATCACAACATTTTTCTAGTTGATTACATGATTGATTATTGCAAGTTAGATTAACCAACTGATATACAAACCTAATTTACTAGTGACGAATAAAAATTCAAGACATTGTCACCCATGTTTTGCCAAACACTTGAATATGATGTTGCTTGTTGTTTTTCTCTTAATAGGTTCTTGATCAAATTTTCTTATTGTGTGTCTTTTGTTCATATGAAGATGAGTTGTTCATTGCCATACCATGGAATAAAAACTATTTTGAAAGATAATATGATGATGTTATTGAAAATTGTTATAGGTCACTAGAATATGGAAATAATAATTTATTACAACACAATAGTTTATTATAATTTTTATTTTAATACATTCCATTGCCCATAAGATGCAATTAAACTATGGCTCTTAAAATATGGAAAATTTCAAAGGCTTTCTATGAATTATGAATGAAAATAAAATCACTCATTACAAGTGAGAAAATGGAAAATAAATAAATTAAATATTTTCAAAAATAGGTAATGATTATTAGTTTAGTTTTTATGCAAATATAAATAATTGCAAAAATAATGAGTTATACAATACCAAATAAAGTAAATGTAGGTGAAGAATCAATTGATCATAGTAATATTGAGTGGTAGTATGTACTTTTACTTAATAAAAATTGTATCATCTTTTCATTCTTTTGCAATTTAATTTAAATGTTAGAACTAAATTATTTAAAAAATAGATAATGATAATTTTTATAGCTTATAGGTGGTAATTTCCATCCAAAAATCTAGCAAGTTATATTTTTCGATTAGAGATACATTCCTATCAATTAATAAAAAAATGTTCAAATAACCCTAAACGAACTTTCTTTACAAAATTTTATAAATATTGCTATGTGATGATCAATATTTTAAAAAACATTCATGAAAATTTCCAAAACGTGACACATTTTAAAAAAAAAAGAATGTTCTATTTCAAATAACCTTTTTGGAAAAATACTTGCCAAAAAATGATCATAAGTTGATTTTTTTTAGAAAGTATCATCACACTTAATAGTTACAACTTTTTTAAGGAATTTGAAAAATATGTCGCTAAAACAATCTAAAACTAAATGGGGATTCTCACCACCCTATCTATACAAAAAAATGGAAAAAAGAAAAAGAAAAACTATAATATATATTTGGCAATTGATAGGTATCAAGTCGATAAGTGATTAGCTAACTTATAATAATAAAATCTACCAAATATAGGTAATAGTATCAAATAACCATTAGGTAATGGATAACAAAACCAATGTATAATATAACATTGTGTAATAACTAATTGAAAATGAAACCATTGGGTAGTAACACATGCCTAATCAAAAGAATTATTAGGAACAACGCATAAGGTGATTGCACAAGAAGGAAAAAATAATCACTCATTGAATGGAAAATGCAACTTCAAATATTTTCACCATCTACTTAGTCCATCCCCCCATCAAAGTTAAAATGGTTCATACATGGGTCATAGAGTATGTGATAAATTGAAAGATTACATGAGATTAAACAATAAAAAAATAGGCGAATTATTCTTTTGAATTGTTTCAATGAAGTCTTTTTCATCAAATCTATAATACTAATGCATCATAATCACCAAGGAAATGAATGTCATCTATTATGGTTTGTGGGTGTGCACTCAAAAATATATATTCTAAAAAAATATTCAAGTACTATTCTAGGCTATGGAAGTATGGGCATTTATATATATTTGTAGCCATGGCCAAAATCTTTTTAACATAACATATTCATATTCATATTCTATCAACCTCAATCCAATACATAATATAGTCAACCTTCGTTAAATTCCATTCAAATTTTGAAAATATTTGATCATAAAGTCAAATGCATTTACAAAAATTGACAAATATGCTGTTGTCAAGTATTAAACCCTTAACAAATGTAGCACCAACATTGTCCTTTCATAGCAATGAGATTAGTATTACATTTAGTTCTTGTTATTTAAATCGTTACATTATTAAGGAAGGTTTTTTTTTAAATTTGTAATTTAAAAATTTCCCAACCTTATGGTGTGTTTTGCATGTTGTTAGTATGGTTGGAAAGCCATTAATGAAACATGAAAGTAAAATAAAACTAATGCCATAACTACAAAGGACATGAGCTCCAAGTTCCAACCACATCCCTTATGTATGTCTACTTTTAGTAATGTATACCACATTCAAAATAACATATAAGTCACTTCCCCACCCCCTTTAGGGATTATATTTTTAATTTTGTGATGTAGTTAAACTAGTTATCTGCTAAAAGAATATTTAGCAAAATTTAACCATAGACCAGGAAAAAAGTAAAAATATTAAAAAATCTTTCACATTTTTTTGCATACATGTTAAAACCTCGTACACAAATATGGTAGTTTACATGTTAAAATTTAGCTACTAAAGAACCAAAAACCACATCTTTTTAGCCACTTTGAATTGTCCTTTTAATAAATTGGCAATTTTTAGCCATAAAAATAGTTGAACCTCACACTTAAATATGAAACCTTGCACAATGTAAAATTAATATTATCCAAATGTCATAGGAGACAATCAAAACCAATCATATTTTATTGTGTGCATATTATTTACATGCGTAAAACTTAATTTCACTTACTTATAGTTTGACTATTTACATAACACACCTGAAGATATTTATAGGTCTTGAATAACTATTAGATATTATAGGTTCATTTTTTCATTTATTTCACAAACCCTTGAGTATCATGGTCATTCCCATCGATTCAACAACAATTCACTAGCATATGCCTTCTCATGTGCCTTTTCATGTCAATGTAGGTAGTTAAGTTAAATTGTAACATGCCTTATTCATTTTCCTCATTTTGATGTTTATATTTGATCATTTAGACATCTTTTAGGTCAAATCAATTTTTGTTCTTTTTTTGGTAGTATAAAGTCAACAATATTGGATGTTAAAAATGTTAATAGTTTGTCCAATCACCTCGCCTTCATTAGATTTATGATATGACTAAATTTTGTTTAACAATAAGAACGAATAAATCAATTTTTGTTGTTTGTGACAATATGTTCCCATATCATTCTTGCATAAATGCTTCCTAGATGAATTACCTCTAGAGCTCATGAGGCCAAAATTATAACCTCTTCTAGACCTCCCACTAGCTCTTTTGAATCATTATGCACTTTAACCCCCATGTAAGATTCTTGAAGGTATGTTATTTTCAACTAGGGGAATTTTGTTGCATCCACCTTTAATGTTAGACTCTCCACAATGCTCACTATGCACTACATGTTTTGAATCACTTTGAAAGTGTGCGTACAATGGGCCACCCCAATTCACCATTGCAAACAAGTTGTATTTGGGAATACTTCCAATGAAATTCATTAATTCCCTAACCATGACAGAATTGGCTATGACAACATTGGCTCAAAATAGTGTATGGTTATTTGTTATGAAATTTAGATGAAATCATATAATTTGTTCCCATAGTTATGTAGTTGTCGCAACACTAGCCCCACCTATAGCCTTTCTTTTTACAACATTGTAGCAACGGGCTATTTCAAAGTTTCAATTGTTGGGTCCCTAACTCCACTCAATTCATTGTGACTACAAATAAATATTTAGTTCACAATGTTGCATTTACTGATATATTTGATTTCTACAAATCTAACAACCCATGTTACAAACACGTGGAAATTACATCTCCTCTAGAGGGTGCTTCTTCATACATTTTTCATGTACTTTATGTGCTAATCCCAATTATTTCAAAACATTACTTAACATTTTCCCCTTTTTGGACAATAATTCATTTAGATTCAATCATTGATAAACTAGATGTTTTAGACACGCCTAATACTTTGTGGAGGCTACAATCTCTTTGGACATTTCAAAAGATAGACATACCAACCCCATTCTAAAAGTTATTATTGATATAAAATAAAAAATATTCATCAACAACTCATCACTTATCTTGGATTTCACTCCTAGATTAATTCACCAAGAGTCCACAAGGCAAGCTATGCAAATCCTTGTTGACCAACCTTCACACGACAACATAGTGGTCTGTTGTTCAATTGAGATCATTAATGATTATAATTATGATATTTGGAAATATCAATTTCATGAATTATTCCCTTATGGTTGCGGTGGTCCAAATGAGCAACATTTAACCAAATTAGGATTGGAAGCTTATATGGCTAATGCTTTGTGATTATCCTCAAGGTAATTTGCTCAACACCATGCATTTCCCTTAATAACATTTGGTGTGCTTGTTCACAACCATGCAGCCACTTCTGTCTATGTTCATTACAAATAGTCTGCCTTATTGATGCCACGTAAGCAACCATTGTAAGTTGAGACAATCTTGCTTTTAAGGTTTGGATCATTGCCCTTTGACCTACATTAAATTCACAACAATTTTTTAATATTTACTCAATCATTTAATTACATTTGATTATGGTGTTACTTATAACCAATTGTTTTGTGTAGTTGAACTATAAAGATGCCAATCACACATGCCTCTTCCAAGATTTACCAATGTTTTTGCAAAAGCCACTTATCAATGACCATGTATTTGCATTGCAAGTCGGGATTTGTGTTGGACTCAAACATTATTGGGGTTCCAATGAATAATAACAACATTAAACTTGAACACACATGTTTTCACAATCAACAACTTTGGGCCAACCATCCCATTTTTTCACTATGATTCCAAATAATGTTGGTAATCATTCGTTCCTTTCCTACTATGATCTTTACTAATTCAAAATTGTAATATCAAATAAACCAATTAATGAATGGTAATTCCTCACATGATAATTCATATAGGTGTTTGGCATGTCACCAATTATGTTGGGGTAATTTCCAATGACTAGTTTTGCCATATGGACACCACCATCCTACCAATCTCATGTGAATGAGTAGTGATATCAGCCAACAATCATGTTTCTTGTGCCCAATATTTTGATCGGATCATGGATATTGTCATTGATGTATTAATGGGATGGGATGGAAAATTGTAATGTCTTATTCCAGGTGATGGACTATTTGACTTTTGTAAATGGTTTTTTGTATCCATGAAATCCAAAGTATTTGGGAACCTCCACACCCACCGGTTGGTGTATACCCATGGCATGCCAACCACTACCACTAGATTCCTACACCTTCAAAGTGGATTCAATTGCATTAACCTTAACATTATTAAGATACCAAAACCACTCCTAGGCTCATTCAAAATCTTGTTTCAAGAAGTCCACATGCATGCATTCTAGAATTGTGTGTTGCTTTGCTTTCCCCCAATCAACCACTTCTGTGATAGTGCCCAATGCCAATTTCAAGATCATTCCACAATGTCAAATTAGCAATGAATACATCAATGTGTATTTTCCAATAGTTGTTGCCACATTCAAAAACAACCATGACATACATTGCCTCATTGGTGGAGATGGACAATAACAATGATAAGTACTTTGAAGATGATCCAAACGAGAATCATGAATTTGACTTTGAAAATGACATGGCAAACGTTGGCCTTTCACAATTTATGTATGGTGACTTTAATGCCATACCTAATTCAACTGTAATTGCTGAAAATCTAGTCATTGCACTTGCACATGTTGTTCCCAACCTATTTTGCCACAAGGATCTGACAACATTTCATGCTAGAATGAAGGATTTTCATGATGTTCCACATGTTAATTCAATCCTCCAACATTTTAAATTGCATTTATTGAATTCAATATGCATCTAATCACAGTTGAAATGGTTGTGACAACTACACATCATATGGACTAGACACCCCTTCTTCTATTTCATCTCCTCTTATAATGTACCTTTCTTTGAAAGATGTTTTAATTGTTCATAATCTTAACCAAAAGCAGCATGCCACGTGTTCATGTTGGTAGGGCGAATGTTGTTCAACTCATATGATAATTTAAAACCTACATAGCCTTTTTCATTTGGCTTGGTGAAGATGTAGGAATCGGTAAGAGTTGTGTCATATGGGTTTTATTAACTTCAGCCTTTAGTTGGTAATGACCAAATTTTGTCATGGTCATTACTGAACTCAGAAATGGTTGTTACAATATTCGATATTGCAACAACCATTTGTAAGTTCAAGTTTATTTTATTTGCATCAAATTTGCTTCAACTTGCCTTCAATTATTCATGTGCAAAACTATTTACTATATAAAGGGAATCTTTACCAATACAATTCCATGCTTATGTCACCATGGCCATTGTTCCACTCTTTCTATTATGAGTGTTGAAGCTTCAATTGCCTACATGATGACAAAACAAGTTGTCTGCTAATGATTTTGGAACTTGTGGTGAGATTGCCCATCATGTGCACAAAAAACAACTTTGGACCCAAGGAAGTTGCTAATGGCACCTTGAGTCATGTTATTGATTTCCAAACCGAAGTTTCACTATTTCTATTGAACAAATTCCCATTGTCCTTGCCTTTGTTATCACAATTGACAAATGCCAAGGACTAACCTTTTCAGGACCTATCCTTGGCATCTTGACGAAACCCAAATAAAAATGATGCATAATATATGTAGCTTTATCACAAGTGAAACATTTGGTAGACTTGAAAGTTTTTGAACCCCTTTCCCATATTATTTAAAATATTTCCAACCAAAAAATGTTCACCTCGCAAAAAACACATGTTTACAAGCTTTAGAACAAGTTGCTTTGATGTCATTTTCACATAAAGACTTTAGAATACCCAAGTTAGCAGCCTCTTAAAATATGATTATCCTAACTATCTAACTTAACTTACTTTATTTATAAGTAATTACCCTAGATTAATATAAATAGCTTTTTGTACACCTAGCTATTTAGGTACTCATAAATAATTCGATCTACACTTTCCCATCCTAAATTATGCAATTATATAATCATGTAATGTTATAAATGACTACCAACCCAATGATAGATTGGGGCTTATTAGTATTACGTGAATATGAATTTATTCACCATCATTATACTAGTTTAATTTTTGCAACTATTAAATTTTTTGAAAAAAATAAAATTATTTGATACACATGTTTGTATTTGGCATGCATCACACCATATACAATTTTTAAAAAATAATACATTAAATTATTTATCATTTATTATTTAATTTAATTTATTTATTTGAAAAAAATCAAAGGAAAATAAAATGCAAATATAATTGATCGTTACTTTTAATTGGGAGATTCTTGAATTGACATTAAATAACCTTCAATTTAATCGAGAGCTTGTTTTTGTCCTGGTCATGGGGTTCTAGTGGGTGTGCTTCTAATATTTAACAACATACATTGTGATCAATTGGGTTGTCCAATTTCTTCACAAAGAGTTTTTGAAGTGAATGGGAAGGAAAGGAAAGAGATTATTTTTCTAAGAAACATGAGCTCCAGATAAATTGAACCCATTAGAGGAACAAAAAAAAAAAAAAAAAACTTGGTTGTTGCATAATCAAAATTGCATTAACATTTTGGTTGCATGTCTAGTGATCATGGTGATGAACCTTATGTGAATAGCATGTGTAGTGATCCTGGTGGTCATGGTGATCAGCCTTATGCGAGGAACATGTGTAGTGATCCTGGTGTTGTTCAAGAGAACCATAGACAAATAGATAGATAGACTCACTCCAGATTCGAAAACATGCTTATAAGAAGACTTCTGATTGATTGAAGACTTATGGGAGAAATATATTTTTCATCTTACATATTTAAGACAAACTTAAAAACAATAATTTATGTAGAAAAAAGCCTTTGAAAAAAAATTTCAGTCCATTAAAGTAGACTGATTGTTGTTTTTACAAAGGAGTTTAAAAAAAAAAGCAATCTATTAAAGTGGACTGTTAATTTTCAATGGACTTCTTATTTATATTTATGTTTCTAGACCAACCCAATTTGAACAATTGACATTTATACAATATTTTAAAAAATACACCTAAGATCGTAAAGTCTATCCAACATATCAAACAATTTGGTAAAGATAATCTTGGTTTTATTATTTATGAAAATAAAAAAGTTAATAAGATTTACAAATATTCACCTTGTATACAATAGTGAAGGATTTTTTTAAAAAACATTTTATTACAAAAAATACCATTTTGTCATGAAAAACACTTATTGTTTGAAAACAACTTTGAATTTTCATATCTACAAGAGTGTCAATTCAAAGGAATTTTACAACATCATGAAACTTTACAAACATATTTATTACAACATGCAAATCGAAATTTGTTTGAAAATGAAAAAAAAACACAATTTTTTGAATTATTTTGGGAAAAATATCCATATTTACATTCGACATTAAAAATTGAAAATTTACATATGAAACAACCATGAATGAAGATGTATTAAAATGTATAAAATATGTTGAACATGCTTTCAAAGATGAAATACAAGATGAAATACTTAATAATGAAAAATTGAAAAGATTTGAATTTTTAATTAAACAATCAATAGGGTTACATATATTAAAAGGAACACCTGGAAGTGGTAAGACTTTTCTAATTAAATATTTTACACAATATCTCAAATGAAAATTTTGAATGAACTTAATTTTATAAATGAATCAGATTTTGGAAATTTAAAATATTCTAAAATATTTGCAAAGGGTAATGAACCCTATTTATAAGAATTATAAATGTGGAACACTTCAACTTGTAAATTATGTCATTTGGAATCAAAGGACAAAAGATTGGTGATGAGCACCTCTAGATGTATAATTTAATTATTAATATAATACAAATAATTTATCAACATACAAACATTTATAATTTATTTGAATATAAAATAAAATATTCAATTGGGTACTTTTACATGCATTTTAGTTGGTCAGAGGAACCTTGTTTTTAAAGATTTTTTTTTATCTTCATAATTAAAAAAATCGTTTAGTGTTCAATGATATTTTAATCATAAAGAAATGTCTATGATCTTCACTAATAAGGTTTAACACTTGGAACTGACTACAATAAAAACTCAATAAAAGGGTTGATCATTCTACATTCGTCAAATTAGTACATTAGTTGTATCTAAAAGTTAATAATTAAACCATTTTAATTGCATGAAAATTGAAAAATAATAATACATGTGATATTCATGTGACTATAGGTTCATGTTCTAATTATTCCTTAAATTTTTTTTTTAATGCTCTCCTTCAATTTGTAATGTCTTATTGTTTTTAATTTTCAATAAATAAAATTCCTAATTCTTTTGCTGTTTATTGCTACAAAGAAAAAGAAAAAGAATTAAAAGAATTAGTAAATAAAAATATATTGAATATGTTTATCCAAAGATGTTTTTTTCAATGGACAATATAGGCTTAATTAAGGGTTTTCAAGATTTCACAAGGCTAACTAAAAGAACTTGGGAACTACAAAATTGGAAACTATAGATTTTTTAAAAATTAAAGAATTTGATTGTTTTAGGGTTTTTAAAAATAATTTTATTCATTGAGTACATTGTTTTACAAATCTTTTGTTAAACATATTAAGAATGAAACATCCATATTTCCTATGTATTTAAACTATTAAATTGTAAATCATTGTACATCTTAAATTGTTAAACATGTTTTATTATACATATATGAATGCTCATGATATAACATTTGAAATTCTTTCTTATTCAATACTTTATTAACATTTCTCAATTCAAGAGTAATAGCACTAAATACATATTATGAAACATTATAAACATAAAAAAATATTAATGTGTTTTAATATCTCCCATAATGCTAGTGATGATTGAAATGTAATACTTTTTAATAAAAAAAATGATAAACAAAAAATTGTACATCAAAATACGAATATTTATACCTAATCACTTGCTTTTGATGATTCATACCCAAAATTTAATATGACAGTAATATATAATTGTTTCAAATTGAAATTCAATGAAAATAATTTAATAAAGATTTTTTTTTTTCAATTATCACATGTTTCATGTGCACATAGGTAACACAAATTAAATATTATATATAATTTTTTTGTAATATTGTTGAATGATACAATATTGCATCAATAAAACATAAAATTCCATTTTGAAGTCATAGAATCATCTCTCAAAAACACAAATTGAAATATCTCATTCATAAAACTTCCTATTATGTGAAAAATAGATGAATATTGCTTAGAATAAAGCATCAAAACATCACAGATGTATTTTACAAAAGAAAAAAATAAAAATAAAAATAAAAATAAAAATAAATTGAACTATTCAAATTAATTCAAATAAACTAGGAAATTACTTGGAAATTACAGTCAGTAAGAAAGGAAAATAACAAAATGAAAATTTGAAACTTTCTCAATGGACCCACATCTTTATAATTGAAAACATTTTTTCAAGTTTATTTGCAAAGGGTAACGAACCCTCTTTATGAAAATTTTAAATGTGAAAAATGTGTACAATTGTTTTTTGAAAAATTGTTTATATACTAATAATGTAAGTTTAAGAAAATCATAAAACATCATTCTAAACATAATTTGTACATAAACATGAACTGCAAATAATTTACATCATTTCAATTAAAATATAAAAAATATTATAAAATAAACCAATAGATGTGGGCATGTGTTGTAATTGAACATATATTGAACATGTTATCTAAAGGTTGTTCAATTGACAATATACCTTAACTAATGGTTTGCAAGGTTTCCTAAGACTAACTAAAGGAATTTGGAAACTAATGGTTTGCAAGGTTTCCTAAGACTAACTAAATGACTTTGGAAACTATATGTTTTTTAAGGATTAGAAGTTTGGATCCAATTAAGACTTTCTTAAAATAATTTTATTTATTGGGTGCATTGTTTTGTTTGTTTTTTAAATTTAAATTTAAATTTTATATAAATTTTAATTTTTATCAAACATATTAATAATGAAACATCCATATTTCCTATGTATGTAAGTTATTAGATTGTAAAAAAATTTACATTTCAAATTGTTATATATGTTTTATTATACATATATGAATGACATAACATTGGGAATATTTTGTAGACAAACATGATTTTTCGAAAAAACATATAGAATTTGTATTAAGTACAATGGACACTATGTAAATGAATGACTTTTTAAATAATATATTTTTCCATGACAATAATTTGGTCATGGGTTAAAATAGACACTACAAAGGTTTTCTAAAGTTAAACCACAAGATTTGGAAACTACAAGAAAATTGGATTGATTTTCCTAAAAAAAGTTTTTCATAATTTCATTATTCAACATGCATTTTAAAAATATATATTTTTGCAAAACATTGTAAATTCTTTTTTAAATTGTAAATGAATAATTTTTCATAGGTTCCTAAATTATATGATACATATATATTTTTGGAAAATCACATGTGAATTTTGCAAATTTTGTGTTAATGTTTAAACTTAAACTTGTGTAGTGTTTGTATCAAGAAGATGAACACAATCCTAACCTCAAACAATCTGCGATTGCAACTTTGTGTGGGATCTCATCTTTGATTGAGAAAGTTGCAAACCCGACCATGGCCCTGCTCCTGAATTGCTCTCTGGAAAATTTGTTCACTCTCAAACAAATGTGTTGTTCAATCACATGAGAATTTTCAATGTCCAGAGAGAGCATCATTATACATGTGAAAAGGTGTGATGGAGCAATAAATTCTCCCCACCCAATTCCAAATTGAGCCAAAATGTAACAAACCTAGAGACAAATGTTGCTGTGAAACCTGAAATCCAGGAGCTAAAAGATGTTCTAGCAAATTCAATGCGGGTCAAAAAAGTTGTGATGCAAACATGGTGTTCAACTGAAGATGGAAGGCACAAGAGTGGATTAGAGTACTTTAACCGACTCATCCACCTTCTACACCAATAATTGTTCACACAGCCAAACCACCCCACAGGGCCTTCCTCAGCTACCAAAATATTGGGCTACACTCATCGGGTTAATACAATGTAACAAGAATTACAAAAAAAATTCCAAGGAGCCCCATGGAGCAGCACCATGCAATTAAATGATTGGCCATGAACTGTTCTACAGATGCGAAAACTAATGCTTCCTAAGGTGTGCTGGCCCTTTTGGCACATCTGCTTCCCTCACTGAGGATAGTTGCAGCGTTTACATGAGAGAAGCGTAGTTTGAGTTAATCCGGAAAAAAAAAAAAACAATCTCACCTGTGTAAACATGTCGTTCAACCACCTCCCGATACTCCTCCTGAAATCTTTGCCTCAAAGCCTGTAGGAATCTAGCAAGAAGCACATGAAAGAAGAAATCCACGTTAGAAAAGTTGGAGTCAGACAGAGACACACCAAAATTCAACCCCAAGAGTAAACAGCACAAATAGACATCAACTGCAGTTTTTCTATATGCAAAAATTAAAGGTGCATCTAAACAAGACAATAGTAGTACCTGGAAGTCCAACATAAGATCCTTCAGCTTTTTCTTCAAAGTATTGAAAATTAGTAGAAAAGGTTAGTTTTGTCACTCCAACAAATGCAACATTAAGACAAGTTTTGTCTCCTTTACAATATGCAAGGCTTCGCGCTACCTACCTGTGTAGTGCACCCCCACAATTGATGTACTAACAACTGGTTCAAAGTTATATCTTGGAGTTACAGTATTGATGGTATAAGGTTAGGCTGCTCACGTTGTGATAGACATTCATGTGCGGTCTGTGCTTGAGCCTTCATGACAACTCTTCATTTTGCAATTGGAAATATTATGCAGACAAGAACCCAAAACTTTGTTGTGATATGCAAGGATTGTGACCATCAGCATGTGGAGACCAATCTATGGAGTTAGGTCACCACACAGCTGTCATGCTCTATGCCCAGCAATTAGAAGCTTTAAGATGGTTGCCGTGTGCTGCAAAGGCAGGTTGGAGAACTTACAACTCTGTCAAGGGCCTCCACTTTCACTTTGAGACCCTGTGCAACTCTACCCACATCATCAAGGTCATGCTCCATTCGCTCAAGTTGTTGAGCAACCTAGAAAAATTGCAACAACTTGAAGCCAGTGGCCGCAAAAGCATTGCACTCTGTAACATGTGGCTAAATTCCCTAAGATAGTTGGGTCTACACTTTGTAAGACAACAGAAAGTGTGCGAGGACCAAATATTTTCACAAGTCCAATAATAACTCAAGAATGTACAACATACCTCAACATACCTCAAACAGAGACTCCAGCACAAGTTTGTCCATGTCTGTCCCCGGAGACTCCAGCCGAAGTTGTCCCACTGCATGAAAGATTTGTTGGCAGCTGTTAAGCAAGCACGAATATCCCTGAGAATAGCAATGTGAACACCTCAATTAGGATCTGAAACAAGAAGTGATGTGGCCGCATGTGGAGCTGGCATTGTTGGCCGCCCAGACAGGCTGCCTCCACAACAATTTGGATCCAGGCTGCAATATGTTTGCTTGCAAGTTATAAATCATGTTGATATAGTTGATTGCAGGATTGATGACATGTATGTCTGCTGGAAATTTGTACTGTGTTGTTTAATGGGATACTGAGAGCTGCGACTCTAGATCTCTTCCGTTTTATCAAGCGGGCTCATAAGATGCAAACCAAAAAACAGTCGAAGGTAACAGCAGCAGCAGCAATAGGATCGATGGCAGAAAAAGTGCTTGGAGCTGGTATGACGTCAGAGAACAACCCCAAGTACGCAATTGCAACAGGTGTCGTGGAATACCCATCCAGCCGTGGACCCGCAAGCAAGCAAAAGAGATGGGTACTTCGACTGCAGAAGAAGAAGAAGAAGAAACAGCTAGAAAAGGAGACAAGCTTCAGGATTGTCCTTCGCTGGAAGCAGATCTACTTTCTATGAGCTGTAAAGGGCAGCAAAGGCATCGGGAATCACTCCAGCATCTCAGATTCTCAGCCAGGCCCCGGAACTTGGAAGCTGAGCTGGGATCATCGCTCCAGTACAAACCGCACGGAAACGGAATGGGTCTCCACATTCCCAATTCCGAGGATTCAGTTCACGAGAACAAGAAGAACCGGCCGCACGAGAATGTGGGTTTTGTCGTCTTGTCCGGCAGTCGTCAGTCTGTGTTGGTCTTCTTCGGGAAGACGCGAAGGATGAAACCCTATAATGGGTTTTTTTAACTTTTTTTCTTTGGGTCAGTTTTGGGTTCCAGTTTAGCGTGAGGGAATGCGAATCTGTTGCGCAGAATTGAAGCAAACAAGAATTTCCCACAATGAGTTGTTGTTGATTGCGCATGAATCAAGAGGTTTCATCATAAACAGCGGCTTTCACCGTCTGCTTGAATGCGCAATCGAATTCTAGGGTTTCGAGCTTGGGGGGGTCGAGTACTGTGTGCTTGCCCGATGAAGAAGACGAAGCTTGTTCTTCATCAAAGGAGTTCGTGCACTCAAATAGAAGCGACCAAATTCTGTTGGAAAATTATGGATGTCTGAGGATTTAAGGAGTCGCGATTGTTTTGCTTGGAAAGTTTGAAGAACTCTTCTTCAACATGCAACATGGGGTTTACATGTGCAGCATGGATCCATCAATGCCCAAGTGATTCCAGGACTTGTAGTGGTAATTCTGGATTATCCAATAGTAGTCTCTGGAAGCACCCGACCACTTCTTTTGAGCATCAGAGGTATCCAAGCCCTATGTAAAGAAACGCTCTTGCTGCGAGAAGTTTAGGATATTTCATATTCCAAAGGAAGGAAGCTTTTCTTTTCTCTCTTTCTTCCTTCCTCTGTCATTACTTTAATTCCATCTCTCTTGGTCTCTCTGTCTCTCCTCGTTCTTCACCTCCTCCTCTGGGACTTTTGTGAGTTCGGGTGAAACAAAAGCAAAAGACATCATCATCAATGGCAGAGATACTCAAGAAACTTTTTGGGTTTGGACAAAAGGAGGAGACTACAAAGAAGGCGGTGACTACAGACAAGGTACCTGATGGTGGTGGTTTCAGTGTGAAAGTTGCAGTGCCTGCAAATAGTACAACCATCCATGCTGCTGCTCCGGTTGTTGCTCGGTGTTATGGCAATGGTGGAATACAGGTTTTTTTTCATCACTCTGAAAATCCTTCAAGACTCAATTCCTTTATTATGGAGATGCAAATGTTTTCATATGTTCCTGCAGATAATAATACTACTACCATCTGTGCTCGCTTCAGTTGTTGCTTGGTGTTGTGGCAATGGTGGCATACAGGTTTCTTCTTCACTCTAAATTTCTTTCAGAGACTTGATTCCTTTATGGAGATGCCAAATGTTCCAGGATGCTTGTCAATTCCCTTTCATTCTGACTGCTTCCTCTATCGTTCTTTTTCATTTTACCAAAGGTTTTTCGCTGTTGTGATGTGATTCAGGAGCTAGATAAATACAATTCTGTGCATGTTTCTTTGAGTTCCTGGTTGATCTAATTGTGCCGATTCATGTCTATAGCATCCTACACGATGGGTCTCCTTTGATTTTTTTGGCATTTCAACCCTTTCTGAGTTCTCAGATCAAGCAGAGATTCCAGCCAGAAACATGAATGATTTCATCCGGAGGCTTGCTAGTACTATTCTCTATTCTGTGAATGGATACATCAACTTGTCTGGATCATTTCATGGAAGGCAAATTCTTCTGAGTGAGGATTCTCTTTAGTGCTTTTTCTCATATTTGTCTTTCTTCACCAGGTGCTGAAATGACTATCCACAGCTAATTTTGACTTGCACATGCCTTCGTGAGATTGTCTGAGTGCGTCATCTGAAGCATCACTGAGGACATCTACATCATGGTTTATGTGATACACCATTTTTTTTTCTGTTTCTTGAGGAAAGGCATCAATTTGCACCATCTGGCACCCTGATGAAACATAGCAAAAACCCTGCTGAAAATGATGACAGTAGTGCAACAAACCTCAACCAAAATGTTACCATTTCCTTTGTTTAGCTGTCATAAGCTCACATTTCACAGTTAACAAGAGGAGTAATGCATACGGTGTGCAGGGACTGACATGGTATGCTGAAAACCTTCGAGCAGATGATGATGGTGATGTAGCTCAGGAGTTTCTGGAGGAAATTATACCCAAGACTCAAGTAGACCCTAGCAACAAAAAGAAGTCAACACCAGCAGGGTTTGAGGCAGTCACACACACAACAAGGCCAGTCAAACTCAAAGGCCCTGTGTGCATACAAGATGGCAATGTACATCAATCGGTTGAGTTCTCCGGGTAACCTTTGTTGACAGGAAGAGGGTTGTTTAGCTGTGTTGTAAGCATCATGTCTGTAAGCATCTGGATGTTCTATCTGAGGTTGGTTGTTTATGCATGCTTGAGCCTACTTTTGTGCAGTATCAATCTTTTGGCTGATATCAGCCTGTGACTTTGAATCATGCAAACTTGCAGCCGAGAGTTAATTGATTGGCAATGATGACATCCAAAAGGTGGGTGTCATTAATCTGGAAAAAAAAATGCAATATGCTTCACTCTGAGTATCAAAGGTTTGATTTGGAAGAAATAGGCACAATTATCTGAACTTCTCAGCTTGTTCAGGCCTGATCTGCTTTTATTTACTAGTGTATCTCCTTCCCAGTGAAATGTTCTTCAGTATTTATATGGAAGGTTTTGCAAATAGTATTCCTCGGATGTGTGCAACTTTTGTCCTAGTCTTGCACTGATGGCCAAGACATGTCAAAATGCTTAGCTGGGGGGGGACAAATATACATGAAAGAAAGTTGCAATATATTCCTGCTTGAATTTGATTCACTTGGCTAAAGCCCAATTTATGCTGGCCACCCTTCAACCCTAATTTGTGTCTTCTGTGGCTGTACAGTCAGTCCCATGGTTCTAGTTTCTGGAGTGGCAGTTGACTGGCCTGGTATGTGTGGGTCTTTTTAGAAATTAAGAGTGTCATATTTTAGAGGATCAACACACCATTCAAATAATTAATTGATTTTGAAGATTTCATGTTTGTGAACATTCCAAAACGTTATTTCTTTTCCTTCACAAAACTCTGTTCTTTGAAAAAAGTGTTTGTTTTATTAAAAAATTCAACATGTTTACATATAACTGAAATAGTGTTGAAGCTGCCAAGGTGCTATGGTAATCAAGAATGCTTTCTATTGTAGTTTTCTTCGACACCTGGTGTATTTTGAGCTTTAAACAGGGTATAAACTTCATCAACCTGTTGCTATGGTCTGCCCTTTCATGAAGGTTCTTGCTAATGTGTTGTGAGAGGTTGAATGCCATTGCATCTCCCTGCAATAGCACTGTGGCTCACAGTGGGTAATGCAATGGTGAGTTGCGGTGAAGGTGTTCTTCAATCTTTGAGAAGCTTCATTGCATCATTGTCAGGAATTTATCTTTGCTCATAATTCATGTATAGTTGTCTATACCAATTCACAATTTGGTTCAAACCACTGTTAAGGAAGTATTTGATGGAGCATCAAACCACTTTGGCTGTTTTTATAGGCATACTGTACCTACTGCTGTTGTTTGTCACTTCTTTGCAGAATATACATATGAGGAACAACTACGCAAAGTGCACCTTTTGTTATGTATTTGTAATAATAACCTAATTTTTGGGACAATGGGTACATGGTTTTTCACAAGTTGGGAGTTTGATTCTCAAATTGATTCTCAACAATTTGGACAAACATCAATAAAATTTCTCCTCTTTTTCAACTAGAACTTTTGTGAATTATTTTGTGCTGAACATAAGAAGTAGGTACTGTATTTTGAATCAAGGCCAGAATTTGAAAGACCTGCCCCCACCAGGATTTTTGTTTTCAATTTTGTGACATAGCCACACTCGTGATCATTCACAAGAGGAATTAGCCAAATTTGGCTACAGAGAGGAAAGTAGAAATTAAAAAAAAATCCTGCTATATTTTGGCAACTTATTGAAACCTATTGTTTAAATATGACAATTTCAAGCAAAAGAATTTCTCCAAATCTGGTGACTTCCAGCCCATTTTTTTTCCCCAAAATTACAAAACCAAAAGTCCTTTGGATGAGTTGCATTCGATGACTTGTAATCAAATGGCCACCCAACATTGGCTTGAACTTCAGAACAGATCGAAGATTCTTTAATCAAATAGCCACTCAACATTTGCTTGAATTCAGAACAGATCAAAAATTCTTTAATCAAATAGCCACCCAACACAGGTTTGAGGAGATTTTGGGCCCATGGGAATGATGGTGGTAACTTGAACTCCTATGCCAAAGAACATCACACCCAAATGATGAGCTCACCTTCATTCACATTGTAGGAATGGCTGCACGTAACTTTCAACAAGTTCAAAGATTTTTCCATGATATTCTTTGCATGAATTTCTGCAAGAGATTTACTTCTTGTGTAAGTGATTTTCTTGGTGGAACCCAATTAGTGTGAACGAAGTTGCAACTTTTCCATGTTTGAGGGGTTATCCATAGGGAGCAGTATGTGAAAACATCATAACATATTCGTGCATGTATGTTTTCTTTGTGTGACTTTGTTAGGTAGGATTATATTGGGTGCTGATCAAATAATGCACTAGAGACTTTGTACGGCTCCTTGGTTGGCATTTTTGGTGCATACTCTTTGTACACATCATATGATCCTGTTAAAATGGCAAAAGAAGTGGTTCTAAATCCTCTTGGATTGGGACAATGATTGCCCCCGGTTTTTGTCTTCTAAAAAGTTATGTCATGTATTGCATGTGACATCCAAGTGTTGGAATTAGAGTCAGGATCACTCTATAGAAGAAGCATAAAGTACCTGCAGAAAATTTGTAATGTATGTGGAGGGCAGTTTCCAAGCAGAACTTTTCCTATGCAAAGGGCTGGCATTTTCAAAAGTGAAAAGCAAGAATTTCATTTCTTTCTATTTCTCCCACAATATCTGCCGCATATCTGGGGAAAAATGAAAAAAAAAATGCTGATGGTGCTTTCAATTGGTTAACACCCTTGGAGTGATGCATTCCCAAAATGAGGGCCTCTCTGCCTCAGGCAAACAGGCAGAGGGGCACTTATTTCAGGAACGCCCTGGCCCGAGGGTCTTACCCTTTTCTTTGATTGTTGATTTCCAAGTATAAATTTGGATTTAACACCAATCACAATATGATGAGTCTAGAAAAAGGAAAAATTAATGTCTCAAACACTTCATTTAGTTTTGGACATCTCATAACACAAATGGCATCGTTACTAGTAATGAACTTCTAGTGTTGTTCCTTCATATCTTGTACACAATTACTTGCCTTGGTATACATATGTTCAAAAACAAGAAACCTTCAATTTCATGTTGTAATTCCTTCCATTCTTTATTACACAAGATCCCTACATTCATAAAGTTATCTATTCATACTAGGTAGTGATGCTCAAACCATCTCACTAAAAAAGGCCAAACCCACATATGGGTTCCCAATTCAACCTGATCTCAATTCCTACATGGATGCAAAGTCTTCAACATCTCAGAAGAGCCTGGTTATGTATCCCCCCCCCCATTCTACTCTGATGATGAATTATATTGTGGATGTGTCATAACCCATTGTTACATCTGAAGCCTTGTGATCCAGTAACTCAGTGCTCTAATCCCTGACAACAAAATCCATTTGATGACAAGTTCTTACAACCAACAAATCAACACAAACCTTGCAGACCAGAATCTATCACTGAAATTCCTCACAACCATTATGCCATCTGAAGCCTCATGATCCAGTACAACTCAGTGACCTGATTCCTCACAACGCAAACCAGTATCTGAAGGTGCTTTCATAGCATTTAAAGTTTTGATATAAGGAAAATTTCACAACAATGATGTTGTCATCAATGTGTTATTGAGAAATTTGCAGTTCATAGAAGTTCAGTACACCTGGTGGGAGAAACACAGTTGCTAGGTATCTTCTCTCTAGCAGCTTGAATCATATCTGAAGGCAACTCACTAAACACAAATGAAGTGAATTTGTTCACTTGCTGGATACGGATCTCCTATCAAGAAAAAAAACCCTAAACCTGCATCTCCCCATCTGTAAATCAGCAACTCGGTGCTCATCTATTAAAGAAGGAAAAGGAATACCAAATCCGAATGAGTGACAGCTGAGAGGGGGCAAAACTAAACTACCAAGTGTCACAGCCCTTGACATCACGCCATTTGAGGTAAAGCAGGCCAGATTCGTAATGGGTATATGCACCCGCAACAACTAACACATGGAACAATTGATGGCTATTGCCAAAAATGTCAAACATGCCTGGCTTCCATCGCTCTGGGATGCGTGTTGCATACACCAGTGCACCCAAACCATAGAGAAGACCCATGAGAACCTCTAAATATAGTGTCTGATACAACACAGGCTCAGACTCGTACAGAAACAGCTTGTGTATGCACGGGACGACTCCTGATATCCCCATGCCAAAAAAAAGGGATGCCCGGAATGTCCTATACTTTGCTGTCTGAAAGACGGGTAAAAGTGATACCACAACAGTGCCTATGGCAATTGCGGTGATAACACAAAGATACATGTTGCGTAGGAATGGACTGCACGCAAAGCTGTAGTAAACCTGTCTCCACCCAACACACCCCACACTGTTCAAAGCTCTAAACCATGTAAAGCATTAAACAACAATGCCTCTGGGATCTGTTTGCAGGCTCCTGTACAGCACTGCTCAAATTGGTGCAAAACCCCAAGAAGAAAACATGAAGCCAGCCAGAGAGCTGAATAAGTCCAGAAGAGCTACTGTTTTCATGGAGGTAATGGTGAAGTACCGGTGGATAGAATGAGCCAGCAATCAGCAGGGCAATGCCTATATAGTCCACTCGCAACAAAAGGGATGACCATCTTGCTGAGATGCATGAGAACAGATGGCATGTGGTGCTTGACAGCAAGCAGAACATGGCACCTCCCAAGAACACAAAAAAAGGCCACCTTGTGATGTGCTTCTGTCAAATACAAAGCCATCATCACCACAATTAGTCACTTTTTAGATTTCTGTGCACTTCATCACAACATCACAGAAACACTTAACTGTGAATTCATCCCAAGAAAAACGCATCCACTGTAAAATCTCCATGCATTAGCAACAAGGACAGAAAAAAAAACACAGAGAAAATAATAATAAGATTGCTGCATCATCAACATTTCTAGCTGGCTTTGGTACTTGAACAAACAGACTTACTGAACAATTTTCTGAACTGCTGGTCCCAGAAAGGGAACTAGAATCAAGGCAATGTGGTAGATGCAAATAGGAAGGCAATGATGTGATGATGCCAGTGCGCATTCGGAGCAGTTGCTCAATACATGGCTCCACATATCTTGGCAATTTGCTCACTGTGAAGATGGTGAGCCCCAGAAACAATAGAAACCCTAGCAAATGCCTGCAACAAAAATCCTCGCAACAACAATTTCAGTTGTCAGCTGACCCATCTATGTTGTTCTCGCTGCTTTTGTTGTTGCATGTCATAGTAATAAGACTTTCAGCAAAGAAGATTTAAAGCTATGCAATTCAGCAGATGGTGATACTGCTACAATTCTGTCTTGAAGATGATAAGCCAACAACAGCATCACAGAACACTACCCAAAGAAACAGACAAGACTGTTTCCTCAGGAGAAAGCTTTTCTCCTCAGGCTGAGAACTGTTTCTTCAAACGAGAAAAGAGAAAATTTACATAGAGGGAGAAAAAGAATAAGAAGAAGAAGAAGAAGCCATACGTCCATATGTTGAGGGTTTCGTTGTGGAAAGAGAAGATGGAGAGGAGAGTGGGTCCAAGAGGCCAGTTCACTCGATAGTGTCCTAAGATGTACTCGTTGTCACGGAGATGCTCTGGGAGTGCCTCAAACTTCACCAACTGGTACTTCACCTTGCTCCACAGTCTGTATGCTTTGTCTCTGGAACTGTCTTGCCGCTTGAAATTCTCCCCTTCTGCTGAAGCCACTGCCACCATCTCCTGCTGCTGCTGCTCCCCTAGACTTCTTGTTGTGCTCCCACCAACCATACTCTCGTCTACTGCACTTACTACCTCATCTTCTTCTCCCTCTACACTCCCACCCATGATAGAGGAAAAAAATATCGCTTCTGGATGGGATAGATAGATCTCTTTGCAAGAAGTTCCTGTACTGCGATACCAAAAAAGAAAACCTTGGGCAAGTGTTCTCGCAAGCGACTCAATAATACCCAATGTTTTTTTTTCCTTCTTCAAGACGCCCTATGCTTGAATCTCGTGCCTATAATCTCGATTCCTGCAACCCCCTTTCTTCTCCTTCCCTCTTGATCACTGCTTGCTTTCCTGCAACAATAATTTTCGTGTACTTTTTATTGCAATCTCACGTGAAGCTTGGAAAAACTCTTGGTGAAAAAATACCCTCGCCTCTTTCGTCAGGCAAAGCTTCTTTTTCCACCAAAACTGGAACTTTTCCTCAGTTTTGTCGTTCAAACATCATGCACTTAATCATCCATGAGTGCAAATTTTGCACAATTTTTTTTCACACAACAAAAAAGATGATCGACAGATTGATTGCTTGATTGACCGATTGATGGTAATGCAAAAGCAACTTCAGATCTTCAGTAAAAAAATCTGCCAATCTCTGCAGCTAACAAAATACAAGAAATAGGTAAAGCTTGCACAACACGAAACAAGCGGTGACTTCAGAAACTGGGTGTGGGTGAGAGAGAGAAGGATTGAAGGCTTGGGCATCAAATTGAAGCTTGGTGATCAGATGAGATGGGATCACATCACATCACATCAGAGTTTGGAAATCCATCTTGCGTTTAAAGCCCTTGAACTGCATGCGCACACTTAGGGGAAAGCAAATGTGTAGCGAGTTTCTTGGGAGCTTGATTTTTCGCCTGAACGCGCCTCTGGCGTGAAGACACATGACGACGACGCAGAAGAGGACAGAGGGCTGGCGCCGTTTGGTCATCACAATCCACGCACAGATGGCAGTCAACTGGTCCTTAGTAGGTCTACTAGGCTAGGGTTCTTTGGTGGAGGTTTAGGGTTTTTAAAAAAAAACCCTACCTCAACAACGCCAGGCTGATTCTTTCGCCCATCATTGATTGCTTTGGCACATGCCTGCCTAATAATTTGGTTTGGTTTCCTCAAGAAAAAAACCATGCCTAATTTTCTTTTAAACTATTATAAGTGAAAGTGCCTACCTTGTACACTAGGGTAAACCAGCGTATTTCTGCACACATAGTGGCTCAGAGGCCCCTGAAATTCAGGGGTTGGGTCGCCCGAATTTGATGTCAAAATGAAAATTATAGCCCTAATATGGGCACACCCGTTGCAATTTACAGCATTTTAAAATATTAAAATGTGAGTGAGATATGCTCACCCAAAGCAAGGGGGGTCAAGAGGGGAGAAAAGAAAGTCTTAGAACTCATGACATTTTATGGGTCATGCATTTGGCATCTATAAGCAAACATAACAAGGGTGGTGGATGTACATTACTTACCACATCCCAAACTTGGATGTAGAAATAAACAAACAAAATTTGTTACACAAATGTTCATAATTGGTTTCTACACTACAAATCCATCCAAGCATAAGGGTTAAGATTGAATGGACATGGGTGGTTGAATGTTTGAAGAACCCTAAGGTTCATAGTGGCTAAAGTTTGTGGGTGTTCGCTCATAGCAATGTGTTGCAACACCATCCATTTCAATTGAACCGTCACTTTGAGTCCACTTGTTTTTCTTATACAAAATTTTTGGTCTTTCAATTTCTCTTCACCCTAGAGTGACCACTTGGCTCTCTTGAGCTTTGAGCTTTTTAATCAACTTTCCAAGCTTCATGATGTTCCAAGTTTTTTGAGCTTCATGAGAATTTGAGCTTTTCAAGGTTTGTGAGATGTGAGTGAGATAGAAGCTTTGTGCCTCTTCACCTCCATGATGTTTGTCTCTTGATTTCTTGGCATTACATATTTATCATCTTCTTCTTCTTCTTCTTGGTTTCATAATCCTCAAGCTTCATGCCTCTTCACCCTTGTGATGTTCATCTTTTGATGTCTTGGCACTACATTATTTTCATACTCTTCTTCTTGTTGGTTTCATGATCCTCACAATCTTTTTCTTTTTTTGTTGCTTGCAGGTATGTTGGGAAATCCAACACCCCCCAAACTTGGTCATTGTCATCTTCTTCCTAATTTTTTACAACTTTTAAAGAACTTTGATCTCCCCCCTCTTGTGTTTTTGCAAGTCTACACAAATCTTTGACTTCCTCCCCTCATGTTTACAGTTTTTGGGTAAAAAACTAAGGCTACAAAAAACATGGGTTCAGTCTTCTTCTTACATTCCTAGTTTTTTCCAAAACTCCCATGGGTTCGATCTTCTTCTTCTTCATGGTTTTTTCCAAAGCTCCCAAAGTCATGGTCTTCTTCTTCTTGGGTTTTTTGAAAATTCCATGGTTGTGATCTTTTTCTTCCTAGTTGAAACTTCAAAGTTGTGGTCTTCTCTTCATGGTTTTTTTCCAAAGCTCCCAAAGCCTTGGTCTTTTTCTTCTTAGTTTTTTTCCAAAATTCCATGGCTATGGTTTTCTTCTTTGTGGCCGAAACTTCAAAGTCATGGTCTTGTTCTTCATGGTTTTTTCCAAAGTTCCCAAAACCATCTTCTTCTTCTTGGCCATACCTTCAAAGCCATGGTTTTTTCTTCTTGAAATTTTCCAAAGCTTTAAAAGTTGTTGTGTTCTTCTTCTATTTTTTTCCAAAGCTCCCAAAGTTGTGTTTTTCTTATTCTTAATTATTTTTCCAAAACTTCATGGTTGTAGTTTTTTTCTTCCTAGTCGAAACCTCGAAGTTGTGATCTTTTTTTTCATGGTTTTTTCCAAAGTTTCCAAAGTCATCTTATTCTTCCTAGATTTTTCCAAAGCTCCCAAAGCTATTATCTTTTTCCTGGTTTTTCCCAAAGTTCCATGGTTGTGGTCTTCTTGTGTTGCTTTTGGTTATTGGTCAACATGCCTATTATCTTATTCAACTCCTTAATTATTTGTAGCTTTCCCCCCCCATAAACCCCCCATGTTTTCTATTCTAATAATTAAAAGTAAGGAAGGTGAGGAGGGTGGAGGAGGTTAGGAAGGTTGAGAGGTACGAGAGGTTGGTTAGGATTTATAGGATTGAAAAGGTGGTGTTGTAGAGGGAGATGGAGATGGTTGAGAAGGTTTGGGTGGGGAGGAAAGGGTCAAGGCTAGGGTTTAGGGGGAAAAGGAGAGGGTGGAGAGGGTCCAAAGGGTTAGGAAGGTGGAGTGTTGCTAGAACACGACCATTTTTTCGCCTTCTTGTTATTGTTAATTGCCTATTTATTCGTTGTGTTTTTGTTCTGAATCCCAAGTTGACACTTTTGTATCCTGATGGGTATGCATGGTAGCCTGCTTGGATTTGTCAATGGAACCAATCTCCTACTCGACTTACTACTATTGTAGACCAAGCAACAATAAATTTGGCCTTTGCAATATTGTTAGTTGTCTTTTGAATTGTTCTCGTTGCTATTCTTTGGGCATTCACTACCTTGCTAGCTTGTTTTTCCTCCTCCTTAACTCGAGTTCTTTTATTGTTGTTTGCAACTACTTTGTCAATGGGTTTTTTTCTATAGGACATTTAAATAGTTTGCAGATGTCACAACATGTGAATGATAGTAATCTATTAAAGGTTTTATCCCTTATGTGCATCTTGCAGGTAGGTGAGGTAGGGATAGCACGCTACACAAGCACATCTCCTCTTTTGTGAGATCTTATGAATGGGGACATCTTATAGTAGTTTGGGTGTTAGCTGAATTATGTCGAATACATGGGGAGCTTATTCAACACGACATTCTTCTTCAACAAGAACATGAGGCCTCTCCACACAATAATGTTGTTCAAATCCATTTGGATTACTAGATTCTCCATGTTTTGTTTGAAAGACACCAAATATGCTTGCTATGTTCAGTAGTTTAATAGTTGTAGATTGCTCCTATCATATTGGTTCTGACCATCCTCCTAAACATGATCATTCCAATCTCCTAATATGTATTTATCTTCACCTGAATGTTCTCCATCCACTATCGTTGTTTCTATGTCAATTGTTGATAGTTGTGTCTTTCCATCCATTGCTTGAGGATTTAGAGGCTAGATGTCGATAACCTTAAACCATGACTTAATGTTATCCTTGGTCAATGATTGGTCTATTGCTCTGTCCACCCATCCAACAAGTGTTATTTTGTTTGGTTCTTGGTATTTGTTTGTAGCCATACTTGCATCCCTTTCTTTTCTAAACGTTGTTTTGAAGGGTTTGAAGCAAAAGATGTCTAAAGGCTAAAGGGCATGTGCAGTGTGTGAAGGCAAGGTTATCATATCTAACCCAATATCCATTGCTTATTTTATGGCTTTTAATGCGACATGTGAACATGACCATCAAGTATCAATAAATAACAATTGGTTGGGAAATACCACTAAGAATTGACCTTTTGAAAAATGAAAGGAACTTTTTGAATAAGAAAGCCATCATCCATGCATTTGCTTACATTGCCATATAAGTTCCCAATTTGCATTGTTTGATGTAATCATGATTCATCTTCTCTCCTCGAAAATTGTAGAATCTTGGTAGAACTATCCATGCAACATTCACTACACAATTCACAATTAACCATTCGCGGGACTTCGAGATAATGTTGTATATTATGTGTGACCCTTTTCTAGCCAAAACCCTAGTTCCAGTCTATTTGCCTGCTTGAATCTTAATTTCATTTGAATTCCAAATATGGTCTGGTTTATAATTGTGTTGTTGGTACATGTTTTGCAAATTGTTGTAAAAAGAATTGCAAGAGTTTATAATTAATCTTTATGTTTTGATTACATCTAACCCCATAACTTGTCTAATGGTTAGGTTGGGATGTTTATTTTGGAACCAATGCCACCATGAGTCACATGGAACACCATTTTCTAAATGGTGTTTGGTCTTTGTTTGGGTGATTTTTGCAACCTCCAACTTAAGTTATTGTAAGGTTACACTAAATCCACATTCTTACATTGCTAAAGTCCATGCGATTATTGTCGCATCCTCCTACTTTGATAGGACACTTGTTGGCCCCATCTTCCTTGATCTAGTTTTACCATTTAAGTGATCATATAAGGAAGTGAAAAATATACACCAGTGGGAACTTGCCTTCCACAATGAATGGGTCCTTTGTTCAACAACATCCATTGCCTCTTCCAAAGATTGGTTTGTCCATGTCCCTTTCTCAAGTGTTTGGGAATTTCATTTCACACAGGAGTTGTGGTGTTGGGATGATGCAAGTTGGTTGGGTCTTTATTGTGTTAGTGCTATCGGTTGATTGGATTTTTGTTGTGTTATTATTATAGGTTGATTGGGTCTCTGCGGTGTGTTTGATGCAAGCTAGTTAGGGTTGGACAATGTCGTTGATGTAAGTTGGCTGGAGTTGGGCAATGGTGTTAGTGTAGGCTGATTTGGGTTAGGTGGTCCAAGTTTTAGGGGCACATTTTCTTTGTCCAACATTGTTGATCATTGCCTACAAAAGATAGATGTTTTGGTGCTACGTGTTTTCATGTTCCACCAAATCCTTTTGGCCCAAGCTTGTAGTAAGTAAAGCCTACGCGTTCCTTGCCCAATAGGGGTATGCTTTTATCCTTTCTATAATCAACCCAAAACCACAAAAAATCTATCAAGTCACGATAAGATTCAATAGCATATGATGTTAGTTCATCGTTCTTGCTAATAAGATCCCAAAAATTTGAGAAATCTTCCCACATTAAATTGATGTCAGTTATGGTTACAAGTTGTAGGAATGAATCGATATGTGCGATTAACCCAAGCTATCTAGTATCTTGGTTTTTTTGGTCTTGGGTCTTTGGAATTTGTCCGAATGGACTTTTGTATCTAATGGTAATACAAGAACTTTTCAAACTTTTCTTCGTAAATCTTATCAATGACCTTGTGATTGTTTCAAGTTTTATATTTGGCTTTGCATCTATGTTTTGATCTCTTTTTTTTTTGTCCTCTACATTTGATTTTTGAGTTAAAAAGTTTATTTTTACGATCTTCCCATGTTTTTAAATTTAAATCCAATCTTTGTTTTGCAAACCCTTTCTAGTCTACACAACTTGTTTGAGCTACACACCACAACCCTAAAACTTGTTTTTCATCCTCTAGCACAGATTTCTCCTTTCTTTGTTGTTGATTTGCAATTTGTTTTACATTCACACCTTCAATTTGTTAATTTACAATTTGTTTTACAGTCATACCCTCAATTTGTTGATATGTAGTTTGCTCATGCTTCACCACTTCATTTTGATCCTTTGCTTCACTATTCAAAATCTGTACAAACTCTGCCAATGATCCTTTTACCCTTGTAAGACTTTGATCTACCTCTCATTTTACTTCTGGAATTTGATTTGCTGGTTTACTTCCCAAATTCTTTACACTAAGAATGAAGATTTCAAAAAAACCTTACAAGTTCTCCTTTAGAATACTTGCTAGATATGACATCCCAAAACATTTGAACTTGACGAAATCACTTCTCTAAAATGAAAGAAGGAGAGCTCAGCCTTGTTATGTTTAAAATTTTGCTCCTTTTTTGGAAGGAACCCAAAGTGCAGTAATTTGGAAGGGTGTGGCAAGGTGTGTTCCTTTAAGGTTTAACATTAATTTCCCTTGCTTGGGGGGTTCAAAGATACTATTGTGTTAGGGTTGTTACAACAAAGTATAAATGTCTTGAATTGTGTGTTATTGAACACCTTAAACCTTAAAATCATACAATAGCCTTCTCATAACCAAATGCCAAACCCCCAGCCCCAATGAGCTTACACACTTTATGACCATTTATGTGCACCAAAGCATGCTAGTTGACAACCCATAACCAAACGTTAAAAAAAAACACAAGTTAGTGTTCAAACCCATAAACAAACACAAAAGCTCATTCTTTGGATGTATGAAGCCAAATGTTTAAACACAAAAAGTCATGGGCGAATGTACAATAATATGGCAATTAGTGAACACATATAGGGTGTTTGGTTATGGGTTTTGTTTGGAGACGAGTTGGTTTACCCTAATCACTTCAATTTTAAAATGAAATTTATTTATGCAAAAAGGTAATTTGTTTTGTTTTGTTTTGTTTTGTAGCTACGAGATCCATTGAATTGGGATGCTTCAAATCATGTTCTTAGTGTCTTTAGAAAGCTCTTGATGAGGAGGGGTGCATGGGCTTGATTCCATGACATTTGGACATGTGCTGCAAAAGTTGTTGAATATTGAACGATTGTTTCACTGAAAATTAAATTAAATTGTAGCTGAAATTTCAAGGAATTGGAATTTGCTTTTGGTGTTGTTGGAAAGATCTTGATGGGAGGATTTAATGGAATTTTTTTGGTAAGATTTGGATTCAAAATGTGGGAAATATTGATTTAAAAATGATTTATGCCACTAAAAACTCAAATAAATTCCAAAAAACCAGGTTTTGCAAGGAAAGATCAGTTGAGAACGTGGTCACACTTGAAGGCTTACCAAAAAATTCAAGCATGATTTCTTTTCATATTTGGTTATTCAAAAAATCAATACATACATTGCAAAACAATGTTCACATGTTGAGTTTCCCTATTTTGTCATGGGTTCACACTTGGGCCAATGGCACATGCCACACTAATCTATCTATGAAGGAAGGTAGTTTGTTGGGCCCTGCCCCCACAGGGACTATAACATTGGATCCAACTTTTGGAAGTTTTATCTTATTATAATTAATTTCACATTAGATGAATTGGTTTATTTGGTGAAAGTGTTTAGACTTTTTAGATTGGAACATATTGTTTTAGTGTTCAGAGTGTGGACACAGTAGGTAGATGTATAACATTTTATTTATTGACAGGGGCCAGCATGTTTGTGGTGCCTTGTTTTGTTTTATAATTATGAGATCCATTGAACTGGGATGCTTTAAATTGTGTTTTTGGTGTCTTTGGAAAGCTCTTAACAAGGAGGGGTGCATGGGCTTGGTTCCATGACGTTTGGACATGCGCTGCAAAAGTTATTGAATATTGAATAAGTGCTTCACTGAAAGTTAAATTAAGTTGTAGCTGAAAACTTCAGAAGAATTGGAACGTGCCTTTGGTGTTATTGGAAAGATTTTGATGAACAAGATTGTTTACTGTTTACTGTTTCCAATTTTATGTCCGTTTGGGACTAGAGAGTCCATTAGATGAAAGGTAGATCATGGAGGACAAATTGTCCTCTGGTATTGGCAACATGCCACAAATTTGGCCAGGGCGACCGTGTTTGTAGTTTGCATGAGTTCAACAAGAATGCTCGTGTGGGTGAGGGGCAAGGTTGAACAAAAGCGTTCCCTAACTTTCTGTGTATTTGGATAGACAAGGAGTAGGTGTTCTTCATCCTCTACCTTCCCCAAGTTGTAGCCTCGACAAAGCCTTTCTGCATATGGCACGCCCTTCCAACACCTAGCACTGCTTCAAGTTGCGTGTTGCCACACCGAAACTGGGCCAGAGCTTTCCGTAGTTGAACACAGTTGATGTCACACAAGTAGCTTTTGTTCTCGTATGACATACCCTTGAAGTGTAAGTATCTTGTCTGCACGTTGATCCCAATTTCGCAGTTGGTAAAAAACTTTTTAATGAAAGCCAGCTGCATATTATCCTTCACCCTTTTTACACCCAACATTGTGTGGGGAAAACCTAGAAGGGGTGGGGCCCTAGCCTCTTGGTTGATCAGGCCTCTCATCGTAAATCTACCACCAACTGGTTACATTAGTTGTAGCGTGGCCAGCTTAGCCATTTGAGCTCCCACTCGTATGTTGTGCATGTTGCACCAAAGTACTTGGCTCTCCGCCCAACCTCTTACCCTTGTAAAACGAGTCAGATGTATGTGTGTTGTCCAAGGAACTGTACCCAACGGTTGTTGAGCAGTCCTCGCCTGGAGCACACGAATCACTACAGGTTAAAGCGTAGTTTCCAGCAATGATTGAGCTAGAGGTAAAAAACCTAACACCTCTTGGGGCTGATTCTGGAGTATCCATTTTTTCATGGATCTAGCCCAACATTTATTTCCCGTAACAAGCATAGCAAGCTAGGTTTCCCATGCCTTTCCCAAGATGCGGTCTTTAGTGACCGTGCTCACACGGTTATAGTACAACATCGCTTGTCCCCATGCAAAGTGTTCAAAGGGGAATTTGCCAAATTCTGCTAACACGATGGACGTGTTGGTTATTTTTCACACCCCAAGTAGGGACTTGAGGAACCTTCGGTACACTACTTCAATAACCTCTATTTTTTTGGAGTCCACCCAAACTTCATAGGCATAGCTTGCTGTGGAACGCACCAACGTGTTGAAGAGGTCACAACGTAGCTTAACGTCCATAATACATAGCTTCGCACAACAACGGTTCAGTGCGAATAATGAACGCCTATTGATAATTGTTAGATGTTCCACTACACTATCTAGGTTCGGGGTGGTTCCGAGTAGGATCCCCAAGTATTTGAAGGTCTGCACACGCTTAATAACATCACCTTTAAACACAAACTCTTGGCATGGGTCAACAAAATTGAACACCATGACTTTTGTTTTTTTCACGTTCACTATAAGTCCACATTCAACACATAATTGTTGGAGTGCATCTAATTGTTGTTGTAGTCCCACCTCTGACTCCGACGTGAAAACGAGGTCATTTGCAAAAAGCAACAGCCATATGTGCACATCTACTCGGGCCAGTGCATGGCATTCTCTGCCGTCTAAGGCCCCTTTAGGGCATCCAAATATAGCTTAAACAATAGGGGGTTGAGAGGATAACCTTGTTTCACACCTTGTTGGCACTTGAAGTTGAAGGTGACACCCTCGCTTGGGTGGTTGATGCATACGGTATCCTTGGCATACATCGCTTGCAAGCATCGCAAGAAGCGTCCCTCCACCCCAAAGCCATCCAACACTTGCCACAACACTTCACGTGACATAATATTGAACGCCTTTTTGAAGTCCACAAAACAACAATAGAGTGGCTTCTTTTTTGCCTTGCGCTATTCTATAAAAGTTCACAAAATGAAGAGTTGGTTTGTAATGCGATAATTTTTGCGAAACCTAGTTTGACCCTTGGCACGTAGCCCATGTTGTTTAGCCCACTCGTTCAGCCTTTTGTCAAGGATCATAGCGAACAACTTTGTTAGGATAGGCCTAATCGTTATCCCCCTATAGTTGTCAAATTTGGAGGCATCGCCCCCTTTAAAGAGCGCATGGACCACCCTAGTGGAAAGGGCTTTTAGAAAGCCTTCCACCAGAAAGTAGTTGAACATTATTAATAATGGCATGTGTAGCAACTCTCTCACATCCAAAATGAACTCATCTTTCATACCATCCAAACCGGTAGCCTTATTCCTTTGTAGTTTTTTCAGCACCTGAAGCAGCTCAACAAGTGTGATATCTATGTTAAAGGTGTGGCTAGGTGGAGGTTCGGTCACCTAAGCTGAGTGATCAGTTCATAGCCGTATGGGTGGTGGAGATTGGCCAACTAGCTTGCGAAAGCCTTCCAAAAGCGTAGTTGCATTGATTTTGTCCACAATGGGTGCCCTTGGTTAGTACTTTTTCCAAAACGAAAGTGCATCCACCTTAGCAAGCACATACATATGTTGAGCTTTTACGGTTTCCCAAAAAAATCTTTTCCTTTTTAATAAATTTTTGAGTTTACTTTCCTGATGTTTAGCGGCGTGCGAGTCGGGGTTAGCTTTTAGCTAGAACCTTAGTTCACATTTCGTTATATGACAATTAATGTCAAACCAGGGTTTATGGCAATGTTTATTTCTGCAACTCCTTTCCGAAGGCTTGCTGCCAAAAGTAGACTTTGCTATAACACCCACACACTATTGTAGTAGGTCAACTAACCCGTTTGCCCCTAGATACCTAATTGAGTCAACAACCCACATGTTTCCAAGATTTATTGTTAGGGCAAGCTGGTATTCTTCAACTTTTGATTTATCATATTGAACCTAGGCAAAAAAAATTTTGTTACCACCGTATGTTATGGTTCAACAAAGCTGCAACCAATGTTCAACTGTAGGTGCAACGACATGTGGTCAGAGTCTCCCCCCATTGTGTGGTAGCAGGTGTCATCTATTATCACCTCGAAATGTGTAACAACTTGCCAAATTGCAAGTGAGCCAATAATACAATCGACAATGCTACGCCCCCCATTTGCCAAGCAAGTGAACTCCCCTGATTCGTTGCTAGGTGTCTAGCCATTGAGGACAAGCAACCTAGTGTCATAGCATAGGTCTAGGAGCTTGCGACCTTAGCCGCCAACACTGGTGTTATGGTTCTGTTACTTAGCCACATCGCTTAGTTGCTTAGTCTCAACGAGCTCATGCATCTATAACAGTTCACAAAGGTTGCTAGTGTCAATGGTATCTGGTAGCATTGCAGTACGTGCATTAAAATCCCTTCCCAATAGTACTATGCCCCCAAGAATTTGAACTTCAGCAATATTTGCTGCCATGTTTTGGAACAAGAATTTGTTTTCGTGTTTGGAGCCAACATGGGCAGCATAGACCACGTAGACAAACAAGTTAGGGGTAGCACCCCTGCTGACCCATAACCATAAATAAGAATTGTGGCTTCCTTCCTTCCATTGTAACATGTTTGGGTTAAGGTGGCTATGAAAGTAAGTAGCAACCCTCGCGCTATGTTTTATCACTTTTGTTTTTCCCAGTTGCATAATGCGTGCTATTGTAAGTGAGTCAAACCCTTCAACATGTGGCAAATGTTGGCCTAGGAAGTGCCAAGTTTCGGTTAATAAAACAAGGTCAGCACCCTGAAACAACTCTAGTATTTGCACCCCCATTTCTAATTTATTTACACCACCCCCATGCATGTTCCATAATAGTACACATAGGGTTTCTGGTCCGTGTGTCCTTAAATAGAGGAGAGCGGGCAAATCTAAGTGCCGTTGACAAAGAGCTCGAATGCGCGTCAGAAGGCACGCTTGTTTGCCACCTTGGCCTCCTTGAACAATGGCCACAACTCTGACTTGCGCGCCTATTGTGTGGGTGTGAGGTCCTCATCTAGGCCCAACTTGGTCCCCAATGAGCAAGATTAATGAAATTTATTTGGTAAGATTTAGATTCAGAATGTGGGAGATATTGATTTTTAAGTGATTTCTACTACTGAAAGGTCAAATAAATTCAAAAAACCAGGTTTTGCAAGGAAAAATCAGTTGAGGATGTGGTAACACATGGGCCAATGGCACAAGCCACACTAGTGAAAATGAAATGAAATGATGGCTCTTTGATTTTTGAAAAACAAAATTTAATTCAAAACTAATGATTACTTACACATAAAATCAAATACCCACCCAACACATGTTGCAACAACTAAAGGGTTTTTAGGCAGGTATTAATGGGCCATTGATATACATAACTCACTACCTAGGAAACCATGAATTCATGACTGAATTCCTTTGATGAAAGCCATCATCACTTCTTTGAAGTTTTTGAAAATAACCAGAAATTCTTTTGTTTTGGGAAGAACCAAAGCTAATAGACTTCCAATTCCGAAGTAAATTGTAAGTTTGAAATCCATGATTAAAATATGGTTTTGGTTGTTAAAATCAGACTCGGGTCAAGTTCGGTTCTAGGTAACCCAGATTGGTTAACCTCCTATTAGCCCCTGATTCTAGATTATTTATAAAATAAAAATAAATAAAAAATTAAAAAAAAAATTCCGAATTTTTTTATTTTTTAGAAAACCTGGTTCTAGTTCCAGCCTTGGGTGTTACAAAAACCAGGATCTCAGTTTGGTTCTGCTTCTTAGAAAAACTGAGAACCCAGTTCCAGTTCTAAAACCGGTTCCAAAAACCAGATTGGATTCCCATTCAGTTATCACACTAACCAGGAATATCATGCATGGTTCTAACCCTCCAAAGCAGGTACCCGCCCAACATTGGTGAGGATAAGTCAGATACCCTTGTGGTTAGGGTTGAGGCTGTTTTGCCAGAGTTATCAATACAAAAAGAATTTTTAAAAACCTTAAGAATCCTCCTTTATTTTGGCAACCTGCTGAAACCCATTATCTAAAATATGGCGAATTCATACCTTTTTTTCCCCTCAAAATATGGCAACATTCATGCATACTGGATTTATTTTTTTCTGTTGCCACCATGAGAAAATTTACCCCAAAAAAATGCTGGTCCCCTTTTTTTCCTCCTTTTTTTTTTTTTTTTTTTTTTTTTTTTTTTTTGTTGTTTTTTCATTTTTTAAAAAGGTATTACCCAATAATAGAAAGTAAAAATGTTTAAAACTCCTTCACATTT
>Ga0116231_10000328_pt1 | contig 76267 bp, 66 predicted proteins | sample S1TSphgellanicum_2_FD_89695 | JGI IMG/M metagenome (GOLD analysis project Ga0116231, IMG submission 89695) | Host-associated microbial communities from peat moss isolated from Minnesota, USA - S1T2_Fd - Sphagnum magellanicum MG | ecosystem: Host-associated > Plants > Peat moss > Unclassified... | reverse complement strand
ATTTTTTATTTTTATATGAAAAAAAAAAAAAAAAAAAAATTTAAATTTCATTAACAAAAAAAATTCAAGAAATATAAATAAAAAAAAAAAAAAAAAAAAAAACCTTGGAATTGAATTTAACTTCATCAATTAAATTAGAACTTGTTTCAAAACCTAAGTTCTAAAACTTAAACAAACCTCCTAAGTTTAACACAACAAATCAAGAAACCTCTGAACAATAGGCAATAACCTTAATTACAATATGTAAAATGTTGAAATACCTAATATCAAACTTTGAAAAGTTTGATTTAAATTGAAAAGATTGATTAAAAAGTCAAATAAAAATAGGTTGGTTCAAAACAATAAAGCTTGTCAAAACAACAAAAGTTAAACAATTTCATTTTCCCTTAAGTTCAGTTGAGTCAAGGTGAATGTGATTGTTGTTATTATTTTCCACCATTTTGGGAATTAATTATTAAACACTTACTTGAAGAATTGGTGATATGGTAGTTGTAAAAGTATTATTGGTATCTTAATTTTCAATGTATCATGAAATATTTTTAAAAACCTTAATAGAGAAAGTAATAATATGAATATTTCATGTATTTTTCACAAAATGATTAAATTGCAATTTTTGAAATAAGAAACAAACAAACATGTTAATAAATTTAAAAACGTTGCTTAAAAAAAGGGTGTACATTACATGTTTATACCATTAGCACAAGTATGTGTGAATCTAACAACACGGTTCACAACAACAATACAATTTCCATTGGTCCCTTCCACATGAAATCACCATTCATGACACTTTTAAGCAATTGTTTACCTTAGTGACAATAATTATGTGTAGACTCAATCAAGATTGACAAGTGTTTTATACGCACCACGGTCATCAAAATGACTAGAAACCCAACAACATTGATACAACATAGAATACAAAAATCATAGACACCCATTTGATTCATATTATCCAATGACAAATGACACAAGTGAATATCACAAAAAAATCGGGCATACAAAAAGCAACCCAAAGCTACTTTGTTGAACTTGCATCATGAACACTCAAGCTTACACATTGATGGTAAGCATTGTGTCAGATCCGGCAAAAGAAAATGCAAACATGACAAGAAATGAATCTGGTCATCATAACCTTTAACATGTCATGAAGTATCAGATCATCACCATCATCATCAATGCTAGTACATTTGCATGGCTCCCATTTGAATTGATCAGCTCTCAGCGGCAGATGTATATAAAACTACACACAAGAATCTCCCCAAATTTCAGACAAAACATTTTTGCAAAAACCTGACTCAAACAAGAAGATTCAGTCATATCATCAGATACAATTCAAGAGCAATTGGTAATAAAATCAAGGCTCAATAGTATCTCTGTATTAAAACTAAGCAAGCATTTGAAAGTAAAAGCTTCATTCCATGTAAGTTTGCTCCTGAACAAGCAAAGCATCTAACGGGGCCATATGGGGCCACCCACAAAACCAGATCCAGGTCTTAGACATGTATCTCAAACCTTAAATACCATAATTTCAGCTTCTGCAAAACTTCAACAATAACCACTGCACAAAGACTTTGTTCTTTTGTGTAGGATTACTGAATATGCACCAACCACAAACATGGACTAATGCACCCATCTGCACCCCCCCAGGAATCTTCCTGAATTTCATGTTCCCTCAAAGTAGAGCCTTATCCGGGTTTTATTTTTTATTTCCTCAACTTCTTGTCACAAACATGGCCACCATAACTCCCTTGATTTCCTCCAATGATTCACGCATCAATCCACAGTTCCCTCATCCATATGATGGTTTTAAAGTAAACTGAACAAAAGAAATTTTATGCATTCATGTCAATTGCACATGTTGGTGGATATGATTTGCAGTTAGAATGATCATTGTACCAACTCTAGTGGGGCATTCATGTCAAAGGCATCACACCTTGGAACATATAACCAGGAAAATCCCAATAGATAATCTAGATATATGTTCACTAACCACACTCTAGATTTGTGTGAAGACAAAATTATGTCTCAATCTCACACATGGTACTGATTTTCAGAGGGAAAAACTCCAGCCTGTTTTGATCACAATTCAAAATTTGTAATCCGCTTTGATGAAGGTGGAATCAAGGCTCTCTGCAAAAACAACAGTCCAATTGAGGATATCAGGTTCACAACATTGATAGTAACCAGCAAATTCTTGCCTGAGATCATTGGGGCTCTCTAGTTTGGCTCATCTGCAATTTCATGGCATCTAGGAGCTCCAAGTCCTTTTCACATTCAACAGGCAGTTGCAGACAGGCCAAGGAGCTGGGATAGGGGTTAGGGCTAGAGTTGTTAGTAGAAGGGTTTTCACAACTTCCATGTGAAAGTTGCTAAAAACTTACAATTTCAGGGTAGTCATAGTCAATGCCAACTGCGAGAATTTTGCTTCTCCGTTTCTGATCCTTCTTTACCAGAGCCTCTAGCAGCAGCTGCTGCTCCTCAGGAGTTCTGACCTGTCACATGGAAAAAGCCCCACTGAATTTATCATCACAGGCCAGTGAGTCTCTCAATGTCACATGCGACACATATCTTTATCCCTCTCCTATACATTGGTAACTTCTTTTATGATTCCTTCTTCCTGTCAGCAGACCCACCCATCTTTCGCACTTGCAGAGAGCAATAGAACCTGATCTTGAAGCACAAAAAGAACTAACCCGGTTGTGATGCTGACGTTCCAGTTGTTGCCAAGGGACGGTCTTGAACTTCTGGTTTGCACCAATCCAACTGTTTTGTGCAAAACCCATCACATGAATATGATCATGTTAACAGATGTGGATCATGCAACTGCATCTAAGAGAAAAAATCTCAACTCATGAAAGAGAAAAAAAATTTCAACTCCTGGTCATGACCCAAAAGGGAATTAAGTAAGTACTTACAAGCGTGAGTGGATCTTCTCCAATGGCACCAACTTCACTTGCAGCATTGACTCAAATAACAGATAGTTATGCATTGCTTCTGCAACAATGTGTGCTACCTGGCACATCCATGCAACAACACATGAACAACCTACCGGAGGGCTGGGCTTGACCAGGACACCACATTCCACAACCTCAATGTCATCACCTCTTGTCAGGCAACTAGGCCAGTTGGATAATATAGCAGGTCAATGGGCATTGCAGGATCAGCTGCTTCTGCATATAATGCTAAAGGGGCTTTTGCACTAGTTCTTTCTGAGAACCCCCAGAAGAACAACGTGGAGGTTCAGGCAGCAGTTTAAGGATACAACCTTTACACAAGCTCACATGTAGGTAAATGGTCATTTGGTTCATTTGTGTAGCAAAACCCAGCATGCAATCATCTATTGCTTGGCATATAAAGTTTGCTCTAGGAAACACCCAAGACCAGCAGCATAAGCATTTTGCAACAAAGAGAACAGAGAAGATGTGAAGGTGTGCCCACCTCAGGGGTCTCAAACTCAATGAAAGCATAGTGCTTCGACTTCCCTGTCTGCAACAAGGAAAATTTCAACCCAAGCCACAATTCAGCATCACAAGAGTAGTAACACAAAAGATTGCTAATACTCAGGGTGTTCCAATAATTCCTCTTGGCTGCTTCCCCACCATTTTACAGGTAATAAGACCCAACCCTAGAAAACAGCACAAATGCCCTATGGGAGGAGAACCCACACAGAAGTTTAGGAGATGGATCACTCAAACAGATGATTCTCAGAAGAGAAACAAAAAATCTTTTCTGAGTTGGAACTTCAAAGTTTCTGAAGGAAATGAAGTCTTGCAAAGAAATTCTTGCACAGTTGCACAGACAGCTCACAAACCACAAAGTTCGTTGCCTCCTTCAACACTTTGACAGACTAACTTTGTGGAGACTAAACTCAAAACTAAATATATGGGCAAAGAGTTTCAAAGCAACAAGAGAAAAAACTGAAAACCGTGAGGCCTGTAAAACTAGGCAAATTCAATCTGAGTGCAATAATTTTTTTTCAAAAAAAACACTGACTATTTTTTCACCTTCTTATTTCGAGATAATCGGAGGCGCTTAATAGTTCCAAATTGGCCAAAAAACCCTGCCAAAGCAAAACAAAACAGTGAGGTTGTACAAACACCTTTGGGCGAAGAAGAAGAAGAAAACAATTGCATGCAAGCAAGCAGAGACATTCACCCGTGCAAGAAAGGTTTGTGGGCAATGGGAAACGGCTACCTCTCATCTGATCCTCGTAGAAGCCATGTGGTATATGACCAATGTACAGTACCCCTGATGTTGATCTGCTTGGAAGAAAACCTGAGGTGACTGTGCCGACTGTTGCATTCAAACTAGCTACCTTGTTGTTCTTCTCCTTATTCTTCTTGGTCCTGTGTTTTGATAAAGCTTCTTCATTCTGCACTGGTCTATCCAATGGCTGCAGGAAAAAAAAAATATTGCACAAGAAGTTGGTAGGTGGGGGGTGGGCGGGGGGGTGGTCTTCTGAGCTCGTACTCCCCTTCTGGCTTGAGAAAAAAAGAAAGAAAAGAAATAAAGAGAACGAAAAGAGATCGGTGCAAGTTAAGCCTTTTTACCATGAAATCAGCAGCAAGCACCACATCCTTTGGCTGTCCAGAGACAGAGGGTGCAGCAGCAGCTTCTTCACTGGGCACTGGCGGAGGAAGAGGAGTTGTTACCCCTGATGCCAAACCAGAGAGTGCAAGTTGTTGCTTCTTTTTGGCTTGCTGTGACAAAACAGCAACACCCTTCCTCTTCATGCTCTCATCAGGCAATCCTCCCAAACTGTTCTTCTTCCTATCCTTTCCTTTCTCCTCTACTACCATTTTCTTCGTTCCCACCATCTTTCGCTTCAACTTCTTTTCTCCTGCATCTTTCTTCATCATGCCCTTCAAGGAAAAACTCTCACAAAGCTTGCTGTGTACTTACTTGCAAACAATAGAAACTCTTCTTCTGCAAGGTCTTCTTGATCTCATCCCCACTTACCAGAAAACCACAAATTAGGGTTTAAGGTTTAGGGTTAGGGTTTTCGGCTGGGGTTAAAGCTCATCTGGTCCTCAATTACAGAAAAGAGAAAGAGAGAAGATTCAGGCTTAGGGTTTAGGTTTCCACAGGGAAGAAGAAGAAGACATATTGCATGTTCTAATGCTGAAAGCTCAAGACACCCATCAATCTAAATCTGTTTTGTACCATGCAAGTCTTGAAAGCAAAACGATGTTACAACATGGAGAAGAAGAAGAAGAAGAAGAAGAAGAAGAAGACGACGACGACGACGACGACGACGATGATGATGATCAAGAACAATGCGGGGTCATTTTGTTTTGCAAGTTACAGCAAGCAAGGGACCTTTACCAGAAGAAGAAGAAGGAGAAGAAGGAGAATGTCACCAAAGTCTGTCTGAGGAAAAATAATACTTCAACCCAGTCTGGATTTCACAAAATTTGAACTGATTTCAATTCTGTGAAATCAAGAGACGATGAAGAAGATTAAGTGCTGGTTTGCAGGTGAGTATTTTACTATCATGTGTCCTCATCCCCCCCCACGACTGCAAGAAATCTTGCATCACATTTCTAAAGGAATTTCAGTTTTAGGGTTTGGAGCCCTTTGTTTGCTACACAACAATTGGTTTTCTTTTTTGTATCCTGAAAAACTGGGTTTCTTTGTTCCTCAGAAATTTGCCCAGTTTTTCCTAACAGTTGGTGCATTCAAATCAGCAAAAGGGTTTTTTGGTACATTCTAAGGAACCTTCCTGAAGAAGGCAAATGAAGAATTTCGTTCTTTAGGGTTCGGAGCTCTTTGTTTGCTACACATTTGTTTTTTTTGTGATCCTGAAAAATTGGGTTTCTTTTCCCACATGAAATTAACCCAGTTCTTGCAAATACTTGGTGTGTTCAACTGAGCAAAAGGGTTTTCTGGACAATCAAAAGAACCTTGCTGAAGATAAGTGAAACTTTGAAGAATTTTTTCAATGGGGCAAATGAAATCTGAAGAACCTTGCGGATATTGCAGACAATGGTTTGCAGAATATGGGATTTGATATTCAACATGGGATTTTTGTTTTTCATCAAGGTACTTTGATTTGGGTTGTTGGCTTTTTAAAAAGTTCTCAACAACCGTTGTATTACATGAAGTCAATCAATACTCCTTCATGAGGTATATGATAAGAAAAATCTATACCTGTATTGTTCTCATAGAAACACTTGCCATTGAGAAATGTTTTGGTCATCTATTTTGAAAACACATCAAAGTTTTGTGTTTCAAATCAGCATTATTGCACGTAGATATTTTTCTTTGCGTCATGTTAACATGCACATTGTTGTCGCATGTATGTTTTGTATTTTGCTAAAAGGCAAAAAAAATGATTAGCAATTTTCATCAAAGTCATAACTTCATGAAACACCCCAGTAACATGAAGTTAAAAGAGTGCCTGCAAGCATCGGATTCATGTCTACTGACCTTAGACAACTGACCTTAGACCATGGAGGTGGAACTGTGGAACCGTGATCACTGGAATGTGGGTGTGACCAAGCGGGGTAGCTTGGAAATTGGGAATGGAGGGATATCTAATAAGGTAAAGCATGGGCAGATTTTGTAACGGACATGTGGGTATTGGCTACACTTTGCTCGCAGATTAATGACATCCTTGTCAGTGACATCTTTGCGTTGCCAAATTCTAGTCTCAAGAACTGTTCTTGAATTCATCTTGGCTTTCCTCATCACGTTTAGGTCTTTAGAGGCAAACTTGGGGCCTGTATTGATGCGACTTCTGAGATTCAAATGGGTAAGATAATCAAACCTTTCTCGTTCCATGAGAGAACAATCTGTTGTTGCTTTGAACAGCATCAAGCGTATCCGTTTCTGTTCTGCGAGTTCTGGGTTATGTCTCACAATGTCCATAGGATACTTAGGTTTTCTCATTTTCTTCTTGGGTTTCTTGACCTTTCTTGCAATTATTATGGGGTTATTATCATCTGCAACAGGAGCAAGTGTTTCACTCTCGGGTTTGTTTTCTATGTTTTCAGGTTCGATTTCAGGTTCAACTTTTGCCATTGATGTATCAGCATTGTCAATAGGATGACTATTTTCTGCTGCTTTGGGTGCTTCAGGTTTCACTACCAAATCCGACTTTTTGTATGGCTTTAGTTTCTTAGATGGTTTCCTAGAACTTTTCCGCCTTTTGTCAAGTGGTGGTGGTACACCTCCTACCCAATCTTTCCCTACCATGCTGATTAATCTTTAAAATAGGAGACCTTGGAGCTGAACTGAATTGTGAGCACTTCCAAAGACACCTTGTGGTGGTCAAGGGAGGGGTGGGGAGTTAGAGTCTATTTCCTGCAAACTAAACATGCATGTCCGCAAAGCATCTAACAAATCATGTAAGATTAAAAAACACAAAGTCTTCTCTCAAGTTACTAGAACTTATATCATTTTTCTTTTGTGGGTGGGGGGTGGGGAGGGGGGGAAGGGAAGGACTTACCTTTTTATTGTCACACTAATATGCAGGTGTGGAGATTATTATTTGATCTCCTCTTGGAAGATCCTTCATGAATGTGCCAAGTGAAGTAGCTTTTGCCAAACTTTTGCTTTCGCCTTTTGATAAGAACTTCACTAGGATACAAGGTTGCAAAGAAATGGTAGAGATAGTGAAGTGGCCAACGATTTGTGGTGTCTTGAAAGGGTGTGGCTTTTCACTTATTAAACCACCAGTTATGGGTATAGGTAATTTAGGTTTTCAACCTTGAGAAAACAATGGATAGATGGAACTTATAACAACCATCTTTGGTGTATTTGTTGAGAAACTTGAAACATGCATGATGTCCACTTTCTATTTGCAATAGTGGTTAGGATTGGGCTTTGGTTTTAGAGTTTCACCCTTGCATCAAAGGGCACTTTTGTAAGAGCAACTGGATCTTCAACCTAGCTCCATGAAACTTTCCATGTTCTAGGTAGTTGAACTATGAAGTAATTTCGTGGAATTTTGTTGTTAAAACTATTAGACATGAATGTGATTGATGGGTTGTCTTCACCATAGGAAATGTGAATGAGCTCCATTGATGTTGTGAATGTCACTAGGTCGTTTGTTGGAAAAAAGTATTGAACATTGTTTCCCATTATAAAGGTTATGAAGTGTGTATAGGTTTATGTTCGTTCTTGAAAATGTTTGAAGTAATTGCAATACATTCAAGATGCAAATTGAGTACCATAGATATCAAATGGATTATGCATATGACACAAAGAAATGAGATTGGTCATGTTAAGCCATGGTGAACAAATTCCACTTCACCATGATATAATATTGAATTGTGCCAAACATGTAAACAAAAAGAACATTGTATTGCAAGAAGGAAATTGAACAATTTTCCCTTGAAGATTAGAAATTAGAATGTGTGGAAAACAAGGAATGGATGCATTACTTGAAAGTGATAAAATGATGAAGGAAATAACAATATCAATTTACATTTTACATCTTTAATGTTTTGGGTATAGGGTTTGTGGTGATGGTAATCCTATTGAAGGAGTTGGATCTTGCTTATGCTTGCTCAATGCAACAACATAATTAGCATATTGTAGTACCTTTTTAGGTTTAACAAAAATTAAATTATTTTTTAATTAGTTGAATTTTTTGGATATTAATACTTAGTGATGACGAAAATTTAAAAAATTCATGCAACCAACCAAGCTTTCAGCAATAACTTACTAACCACCTAACCACAAAAGCATTAAGCTTTTCTTCTATAAACATTTGGTTATGATAAATTTAATACAAAGTGCTGAAATTTTCAAAATTCAAATTTGAACCGCTGAATTAAGAATTGAGAATTAAATTAATTATTCAACACCTTAGTGCTAAACTTGAAAAGGTACTACAATATTGAACAAAGATAAGCACTCCTTCAAGTAACCTTACATTCTTGACTATAACATTATGATCATTCATTTATTATTTTTGTTGTGATTCACATAAACAAATTTTTACATTATTGTAATACCTTTTAAGTTCAACATTTAGGGGTCAAATAATTATTCTATTTATCAAAATCAACTTCAACAATAAAAATATATATACAAGACTTTGGCAATAAATGTAAGTAATTTTTTTTGGCACGTTTTTTAGTTTTTGAACCCTTATCGTATTGAGACCTTTTACAACATTTATTATTACTTAATTTTGCAAAAATGGGGAGAAAGAATATTCGATATTATAGGATAGACAAATGTAATCAACAACCATGGAAACCATGTAGGGTAAGTATAATGGATTTAAGTTTTGAAATTTAATCATGTCAAGCCAATAAATCCATGATCATCATGTGTTCAGTGTTTATATAACAACCATTTGTTGTGTAAAAAAAATGATGAAAGAAATCATATTTAATATTATCAAAGCCACTACTTTACTTTGTTTTAAAAAATAATAAGCTTGCCTCATCTAACCCCTTATATCCCCTTATATCGGGAACACCAATACCTAAGCACTTTAACCTACATTTAAAACATTTGGAGAAACTTCCTAAATGTATTTGGAGGGTACTTTAGATATGTGAATATCCCTCCAAGCAAAGAGGAAAGATTCAATGTTCACACATGTTTTTATGAATAGAAAGGATCTTACACCATCTTCTAGGTGTAAAAACCCTCTCACTCTTAAGGAATACACTTTAAAACCTCCCCTTCTTACACCTTGTGATTTTTTTTTAGGATAAAATCTTATGGTTTTTTCAATCTATTTTTTTGTAAATGGAATGTTAAAACCTTTTTTGGGTGGAGTTTTTTTTTGGTGGAAATTGAATGGAAACCATCATGAGTGGATTGCCATAATTTTTTATAAGTGGATTAGGGCCATTTTGGACTTAGAAGTTTGAGTAGTTGAAAAGTGTTTTCAATTTTGAGTGTGTGTGTGTGTGTTGCCTTGCACACTACTAATGGAAGACCACTTCCACTACTTTCATGAATCCTAGTCTATTCCACTTAGTTGCACATAACATTCAAAATCCCACCAAGGTAAACATTTTCATGCAATAAATTTGGCATATTGTCATTCCATAAATCAAGGAAATTACACACAAGATGGAATGTTTGATGTAGTAAAAAAATCAACAAGTGTCAATATGATGCCAAAAATTGTCCTTATTAATGACATGGTCTTTAACTACAACATATTATGATGGGGGTATATAAATGTCATCTCCAAAAATGTTGTGTCTAACTAGGTGTTACCACATGAAATTCCAATAACATGCATTCGCTTGCCCACATGACATATGTGTTGTTGATTATTGGAGGCACACATGCTTCATCCAAAGTTTGAATATGGGTTACACAAGGGTTTTAGCACCATGAGTTCACATTTCACTTGAATACCTTGGTCACCATCACCATCTACCATCCCTTTACACACAATTGTGCCAAGTCCATATTCCCAATGCTCTTTCATAAACAATTACCCTTGCAATCCCAAGTTTTCAATCACTTTTCTTTTAAACTTGGGATGAAAGATGGTGCATTTTGTGCCAACTTTTAATGGAACTAGTTACCATCACACATTCAAACAACATGTTTATATGCAACATGATAAGGTTTTTAATTACATGTGTTAAGGAACATCAAGTGGAGTACAATTATTTACATTACAAATGCTCCAAGGTGTAACATATTCACTTCATTTATTCACAACACTAATTGGCAAAGCATAGGAACATTAATGCCAACTAGTTTTAGATTGGGTGTTGTTGCAAAAACATCCCAACTTAGCTTGAACATCCCCTTGTTTGTCACTACTAAACATAAACTTTGAAAATTCATATCTTATTGAGATTTTGTTCAAATGAAATGATTTGAGTTTACTTTTTTTTTAAATTCAATAATGTACATAATTACATTTATTTATTTTTGAAAGTTTAAAATCATTTGAACAAAAAAAAAGTTGAATATCATTATTCAATAACATTTCAATGACCATTCTTTTGAAAAAAAAAGTTTAATAAATGGATTTTTTTTCTTAAGATAATAATACTACCTATGTTAAACCACTTTCAATTATTATATGACTATTTTTCATTAATTGAAATTATTTCACCCTACATTATTTTACGGCTATTTATGGCTATTTTTAATTACTTTTGGTTATTTTAAGTTATTTTTGGCTATTTTAATTTATTTCACCTTAAGCTATTTTTAGCTATTGTAAGTTTTTTGGGTTATTTTATGTTATTTTTGGCTATTGTAAATTATTTCAATTTAGAATACTTGCAGTTATTATAAATTACTTTTGGCCATTTTAACTTATTTCACCTTAGGCTATTTTCAGTTATTGTAAGTTCTTTTGGCTATTCTATGTTATTTTTGGCTATTGTAGATTATTTCAATTTAGACTACTTGTAGTTATTATTAATTACTTTTGGTTATTTTAACTTATTTCACCTTAAGCTATTTTCAGCAAATGTAAGTTTTTTTATTTATTCTACGTTATTTTTGGCTATTGTAAATTATTTCAATTTAAATTATTTGTAGCTATTATAAGTTACTTTTGGCTATTGAAAGTTATTTCACCTTAAGTTATTTTTGTTTATTAGAAATTATTTCATTTTAGATTATTTTTGGCAATCTTAAGCAATTATAATATATGGCTATTAGTTGTTCTTTTATTAGTGTTATTAGTGGTTATTAATGTCTATTAATACTTATTCTATTTGTGGATATTAATGTTTTTTAATGGTTATTTTATTAATAGTTATTGGTGGTTATTGGTGGCTATTCTATTAATGGCTATTGTGGCTATTATATTAATGGCTATTAGTGGCTATTCTATTAATGGCTATTGTGGCTATTATATTAATGGCTATTGGTGGCTATTCTATTAATGGCTATTGTGGCTATTCTATTAATGGCTATTGTGGCTATTCTATTAATGGCTATTGTGGCTATTCTATTAATGGCTATTGTGGCTATTCTATTAATGGCTATTGATGGTTATTCTATTAATGGCTATTGGTGGCTATTCTATTAATGGTTATTGGTGGCTATTATATTAATGGCTATTGTGGCTATTCTATTAATGGCTACTAGTGGCTATTCTATTAATGACTACTAGTGGCTATTCTATTAATGGCTACTGGTGGTTATTCTATTAATGGCTACTGGTGGTTATTCTATTAATGGCTACTGGTGGTTATTCTATTAATGGCTACTGGTGGTTATTCTATTAATGGATATTCGTGATTAATTTATTAATGACTATTGGTGGCTATTCTATTAATGGTTATTGGTGGTTATTCTATTAATGGATATTCGCGATTAATTTATTAATGACTATTGGTGGTTATTCTATTAATGACTATTGGTGGCTATTCTATTAATGGCTATTGGTGGCTATTCTATTAATGGCTATTGATGGCTATTTTATTAATGGTTATTGATGGTTATTCTATTAATGGTTATTGTGGTTATTCTATTAATGACTATTGGTGGCTATTCTATTAATGGCTATTGGTGGTTATTTTATTAATGGCTATTGGTGGCTATTGGTGATTATTCCGTTGAAAGCCATTGGTGGTTATTTTATTGGTGGTTATTGATGGCTATTTTATGAATGGTTATTAATGGTTATTGTATTATAAGTTATTGTTGGTTATTATATGTTATATTACAACTATTGGTGATTATTATATTATAAATTATTGTTCATAGGTTATTATTTTTTATTCTAAGTAATTTTTACCTTAGGTCATTATATTTTGTTTTAGATTATTTTAAATTTATTATGCTTAGGATAAAATAATTTATAATAGCCTATAATAACGTAAAATATAAGTTAAAATAACTAAAGTAACTTAAAATAATATAGGGTATATCATAAACTAGCATAGATAATATTTTTAAAAACATAGAAATAAACCTATTTGTTATAGTAAATTGTAACATTGAATTATGTTAATTAGTAATGAAACATGATGTCTACATAGTGATATTATAGTGAAATAATTTTCAGCAGGTGAAATTAGTAAAATGCAATGAAGTTATTTCACTTTTAAGGTCCCATAGTAATTTAAGCTAGTAAATTACACCCCACTTTGGTAGTAGTGTGTTGACAAGTTTGATCATGAGTAGGGCTTGATGCACCATTATCTGCATGTGGGCATAGCGGGATCTTGCCTTCGCCTTCTCTGTTTTAACCTTGAACATCAATGATTTTTTCATATAAAAGGAACATGGTTAGTGCAAAATTTTAATTCCATTTTTTGGTGCAATAACATTGAAAACTATAGGTCTAATTTGTTGTTGTATGGCAATGGCTTCTTGGTGGTTGGACTAAAATCTCACTCACCAAATTGGATTGATGTTATTTTATTTAAGGCTATATAATGGGTTGAGGTTGATAATTGAACACTATTAACCCAACATTTAAATTAGGATGTTGGTTATCACACTTATGCCCATAGGTGGAAACACTTCATTGTTTAATGGGGTCCTTAAATCACTCCTATTTGATAATCGAGCCCAAAATTTAGAAAGGGATTTCCTTATGCTTGTGTTGTTGTAATGACCCTTTCCATTATTACTATTTGCACCTTTCCCCTTCTCCACATGATGTTTTCATGTGAAGGGCATCTTTCTTGTAAAAATGACAATAACAAAACTCGCATGAATCATTCTTGCCATAGTAATTTATGTACTTGATAAAAGATGAATATAATGAGAACCTATAATGTTATTACTTGAAACAAATGTCACTCAAATGAATTATGATGGAATTGAATGAAAAGTTAAAATAAACTAACCTTATAACACCTACAACTAAGGGAAGGTTGTTCCCTTATTGATAATTACCCCACATGTTTCAAATGACAACCCTAGTTTCGCCCCACATACATTCCATTCAAGCTCCACACACATTCTCATTTATATTTCACTTTAGTTCCACTTATATTACATTTTTCCCATCCACTTTGGGTCTGTATACATTTTATACAAACCTTAGAAGAATTCTAACATGGTGTATAAGACACATCAACTTGGGTTTCATTTACATACCACATACATTTCATTATCGCTTTATGTGCATCACATTATAAATCCATTGTATTTCCATCTACATTCCACCTACATTCTAATCACTTTACATGCATTACTTTATTAATCCACTCTAAATTCCCCCTACAATACATCTAGACCTCATAGGATTTCCAAGCTTGGTACAAGAAATTTTGACAATGTTTATGTAAAAGGAACACGTGTAGGTCATCTTTTTAATTATAATTACCCTTGCATTGTTCAAATGGTAGCCCCGTTATCACCCCAACTACATTCGACTATGGCTATACATGCATTCAATTTACACTACTACAAAACTTGTCCCCAAACCACCATACATTCCAAGGGAAAGGGGGGGTCTCCATTCTAGTGGATTTTGAACATTTTTAATGAAAATCTTAATGAATTAGAATGATTAAGAAGGTCCATTAGAGTTTCATCATGCACCACCCCATGTCCATTAAACTCCACGATGTACACTTGGGGATGGACACCAATGAATAATTATTTTAAATTATAAATTTATTTGGTTACCCATGGACTTTATTAGATTATGTTGAAAAATGAATGGATGTTAGTTCAATTAGGGATTATTTTGATTGATAATAAACAACAATGTAATAGATGAAACCTCATGATTATCATGCAATCACTTTTGATGTATTTTATTTGTTTGTAATTCGATTTTACATGATCTTCATTACAATTCAAGAATAAATCAACCAATATCCTTTAGGCCAATGGTGTCATGGTGACAACCACAATCACATTGATCATCACCAAATTATTATTTTTTAATAATGAGCTTCTACACTTGAGTGTGGCACACAATGCACACAAATGTCAATCAACTGACAACCAATAACTAATTTTTTGACTTAGAATATGCCACTACACTTCAAGTTCAAAAAACCTTACATGCTTTCATGATGTTGTTAAAATGTGATTAATCAAGGATAACCGATAGATATGTTACAATCAATAGATTTGAGAAACACTGCTAATTACTTGTAGAAATTTTTGGTCATTGTTTATGTTATATGAACTTTAAGTTCATCTTGATATGTTTTGCACGCTCCCTTTTAATCTCCACCATGATATCCAACAACACCCCTAGATCATTCTTTTGATGTACTAAACAAATCACTAACTCCACCTTGCATAACTATGTTTGATGCCTTTTATCAACCACACAAATCAACAACATTTTTTTTGGGATCAAATGCAATTAGTAATAGGTCATGCATCACACACCTATGTATATTGTCCATGAAATTCAATGTACGCCTTATTTCAATCTTTAAATCAATATAAAAGGAGTTGCACACCAAAACTTACAACATTGAATAATGAACTTCACACCAAATTTGATATTGACATTATGTTACCAAACATGACATGTATTTGATAATTGAGTAAATGTGAATGTTGATATAATATACTAGATATTACAAACATAATCACAAAAAAAACCATTGACATCAAAACTAAAACATATGTAAGAAACTTTGGATTTCAAATTTACATTGTTACAATTTTATTGCACATGATAAAAAATTCCACTTCTTGTCCTCTTACCTTTCAAATTTGCAACTTTATGTAACAAGCTCCATTTGATCCATCCTCACCAAGCACATCATGTGATTGATTTCTCATACACCAAAAAAATATAGCTTATCAAAATATATTACCTTCACTCCTTTTCATTTTGCTTTCATTTATATGATCTAAAACCTTACCTTAGTGGTTTACATCCATTATTTATCACATAAGCGAATGTGGTAAAAATTTGTCCAACGAATGGCCAAGAAAATTCAAATTGAACAATTTCAAATCAAGGTGAATGTGGCATTAACTATTTTGATTTATTCTTTCATCTTTTGAATATGAAATTTTAGCTCATGCGTACACCTATTCATTCAAGTTGGTTCCTAGGATGGGGTTGGTGATGAAGCAATCGATCTCTTTGAAACTTTAAGCTAGTTGATATTCTTGTGTTGTTGTTAAATGTTATTGCTTTTGTGTTACTACTTTTAATGTGTTGTTTTTCCTTGTATGTTGTTGTTGTGTTGTTGTTTTATTTCAATGTTGTCGTGATTATAAATTTGTATTAGTTATTATGCCATAGGAAGGTGTGCAACCAAATCTTCTTGCTTTTGTGGCATTGTTAAATGCATTGTTAGTGATGTCATTGCACAAAACAAATCAATTTTCTTTTCCTTGGATCCTCCTTGGAACCTAGATCAATTAGTTGATGTTCTTTTTGTGTTATTACTTTTCATGTGTTGTTCCTTGTATGTTATTGTAGTTGTTTTCAAATGTTGTTGGTGCTATATTGATGCTAGTATTTTTTTAATGATATTGTTGATCCAATGTTATTGTGTTACAATTGTTGTTTGATTATTTTATTGTTGAATTGTTGTAGTTAGATTATTAGTGTTATGTAATAACAAATGTGCAACCAATTTTTTTACTTTTGTGGGGTTTTTAAATGCATTTGTTGATGAGTTCATTGTACTTGAAATGAATAGGCGTATGTTGATGAATAGAACATTTGAAAGTGGATGGGATTTATATCTCACTTTATGAAATTAACTTGGTTGACATGTATGCAAAATGTGGAAACACAATGCATGTTTAAAGATTATTCAACAAGATGCCAATGTTTAAAATGTGGTGATCTAAACCAACATGATATTATAAGATACATGAAATGGGTCAAACAATTAAGGAAAAATGTATTATAATTGCAAGTGTAATAAAAAGGTGTGCGGTTAAATTTTGTTACTTTTATAAGAATGTTGTTCATCATGTGTTAACATAGTTGTGTTTGAAGAGGGCATGTGTGTTTTTCATGAATAAATCATTGAAAGAGAATGGGATTTATAATAACCTTCGTGGGAAACATGTGTTGGTATGCTTCAATGATCATACTTTATATAATTTTGCAAAGTTGGAAGATTCCACCCATCTATTTTCCACCCATCTTTTAGCACGGATTTATAATCCACCCATCTTTCATGCATCTTCCACCCATTTTCCACCATGGATTTATTTTCCACCCATTTTTCATGCATCTTCCACCCATTTTCCACTATGAATTTATTTTCCACCCATCTTTCATCCATTTCCACCTATTTTCCACCATGGATTTATTTTCCACTTTCATATATCTTCCACCCCTTTTCTACCATGGACTTATTTTCCACCCATTTTACTTTTAAATATGTTTTTTTTATTAGTGTAATTGACAAGGTTGTATTATGCATTGGATGTTTTTAAATTTTGTTGCAGTTAATAATGAACTAATGTGATTTATACAACAAGAACATATGTTCAAGTTTCATGCATGATGAAATAAAATGATGATAAACAAATTTGTGTCAAGTAGGTTTTGAAGTATATGCCCTATAATCATTAATGGCACGTAGGGATAATCATATACAAAACCTACATCATTTTTGAAAAAACCTACATTGTCAGTGTCAACGTAGGTTTTTTTTTAAATGATGTAAAATTTGAATGTCAAACCCTATAACTATTCTTGGCACCCAAGGATAATCAAGTACAAAACCTATGTCATTTTGAAATTGTTTGTTTTTTATTGTTATAAGATTCATTTATCCCCACACTTGGCATTAAGGGAAGGAGGGAAATATAATCATTTGAAGTATAGATTTTTTTAGTTATTTTTTTCCCAAGATTCATTTATCCCCACACTTGGCATTAAGGGAAGGAGGGAAATGTAATCATTTGTATAGATTTTTTTAGTTTTTTTTTTTCCCAAGATTCATTTTCCCTTCATTTGGTGTGGAGATGTTATAATTTGAAATTCATTTATTTTCTTTGACAAAAATATGAATCTTGAAAAAAAATCAAAATCAAAACATGATTTCAAATTATTGCATATCCTTCATTTGGCACCAAATGAGTGAAAGATGAATTTTAAAACAAAAAAGTCTTTTAAAATCATGAGGTAAGGTTTGAGTTCAAAACTTATGTCAATTTAATTTAGCTTAGTTGACTACTCTGTTATAAAACATATTTTATTCTATTTGTGGTTAAAATATTGAATAATTTGAACAAATATTGTTAGTCTTGTTGATTCATGTTCGATAGAATTGTGGTAAAACACAGTTCCTTAGCTAGCTTTTAAAACATGTTTTAATCATTTAAATCACAAAAATTCATCATTGTTTTAATCAAGGAGTATGTGAATATTTAAAGAAGAAAGAAAATCTACTAAATAAATTATTTCATAAATGTAATAGTCATTCAAAAGAATGTTTTGAGAGTGACTTTGGGGCAAGATAATCCTTTTGTTTAACCCAACCTTGAATGGACACAATAGTGATATTTTAACACACACAAATGTACACATGAACTTAGTATGGCAAAAAAAAGTTTGTTTTTCATGGCCTTTCTTGGTGCCCATAAAACATTGTTCAAATTTCCTCCCAATAATGTAATAAAACTAAACAAATTTTAACAACCACATTTAAATTTCAAAGAAATAGGCAATGAAAAGTTTGTAATCCACTAACACACACAAAATAAGGCGTTTGGTGGACCTTTGTTTTCCCCTTCTTTGTAAAGTGACAATGTTGTTGAATGTAGGAGGGAAGGAATATGATAAATGATAATGGTTATGCCAATAAACAACCTAACCATAGTAGGGAAGGAACCCATTCCCCCTATAGACTTAGTTACACGTTATTTTGAAATTTAAAATAGACCTCGTCCCCCCTCCCTTACCATGTTCCAAAATTATTTTTGACCTATTTTTTAATTTTGGTGCAAGGTACATTGTTGGTTTAATTTATTGGGCTTGGACTTTCCTACACACTCCAATAATGAAAAAATGGACATGTTGATTCCTTCTCACCAAATCTAATTGTCTAGGCTAGATTAAATTTTAGACCTTCACATGCATGCATTTTGTTTTTGTTAAATGTTTAGCTTTGGTAGCAATCCACACATCACAAGTTTTCATGGAGATACTCTTATGATCATTGCTCATTTAAGGGTCGTGAATATTACCCACAAAATTAAATTGTTTATTCCATAGTTATCCATTTTAGTTTTGGTTTCAAATTCTATCATTCAATCTTTGACAAATGCTTACATGGTGTAGTCTTGATTTGATTTGTCATTATCAAGCTTCAAAAGACTTGTTTTGTCAATTGATAATAAAAACTATGGCCTAATAACTTGCTTTGCATTTTCCCAAAAGTGCTATGATAAATCATGAATCCAAAACACTTGTTATTCATAATTAGGTTTGTTTGGGCTTTTGAATTTGTCAATGAACATATTCCCATTTTTCCATCCACAAAGACATTACCCAAAAAAATTACCTTATTTTTTAAAGCTTATTTTAAATTAAAATCATTTGGACAATCCCTTGCAAGACCAATGTTATGCCATAGAAAGAACAATCATGAATATAATCTCTTTACTATTTTCCTTTTCCTTTCCCTCCTTCGATATAGAAGGAGGTTCATATTGCAACATATTTTCAAAAGTTGGGAATTTAATTGTTAAAAGTTGACAACCTTTATATCTTCATCAACTCCATCAACTTCACAACTTGAAAAAAAAATTCAAAAACATAAAATTAAAAAAATCAACAACAAGAAAACCAAAAAAGAAAACCAAGATGCATAAGTCAAATCATGAAAATTAAAAAAAAAACTTGTTTCAAACTTACAAAACTTATCACATAAAACCCTAAACAACCTTGTGCAAACAACAATGAGACACAAGGAGTGCCAACAACCATGGCAAAAAAATTTAAAAATGTAGAAAACAAAAAAAACAAGGGAAAAAAAAGTGGAGCTTCTTATGTCCATGTTACATAATGTAAGCACAACACTTTGTAACCATGACTATAACAAACTATTACATTCCTTCAAGCACGATTGTTGTCCAAATTTGAAAGTAGAAATCAAAAACCAAAAAATATAAAAATTAACAATAAACAACTCAGAGCACTATGTTTTAGGCTCAAAAGAAGCAAAATAAAAACATATTGAACGCCATTAATGATAATGAAAAAATGAAAGCAAAAGTTATGGAGCAAACAAAATTTTGCAATGAAAGCAAAAATGAAACTGAAAAAAAATCAACATGGGAAAACAAGAGTGATGAAGGTGAAAATAAACTTAAACCCTAATAATTGAAAAAAAACTCTAAACCCACCCAAACACATTCTCATGGGATTCCCTCCAAGCTATACCCATGGGTAAGAAGTTTCCATGGTAACTTGGTTCTACTTGAATAAACAATTCATGAACAAAGGTTTTAAGCCCATTTTGAAAATATGTTAAGGCTTGGGTTTGAATCTTGATACCCAAATATCAAACAACTAGTGCTAACATTGGGATTTGAGTACTCACACAACACTCATTGAAGTAAGATTATTGAGGTCAAAATTGGATGAAATTTTATTTTTAAAAAATAATAAAAAATAATTTAAATTAAAAAAAAACCTCTTTACACATACACACCCCATGTGTCATGGTTCAAAGAATCCCATTTCATAATTATTAAAAAGAAGAAGAATGAAGCAATAGCTTAATACATAAGAACTCAACATGGAACTAATTGTTAAGTAATAAAAAATCTTTGTTGGCTCTTCTAGTGAGAGAACACACTTCCAAATGATGTAATCTTTCATTTGGTCCCACAATTTGAAGAAAATGTTCATCAAGTGCAAGTTTTTTCATTTGGTCCCCACAATTTGTGAAGAAATGTTCATCAAGTGTTAACATAATCTTCATGCAAATTCATGTTTTGAGAACTTCATGCAACATTTCTTATTTTTATTGTTGTAGCTTGGAACTTGTCACAAGGGGGGGGACTGAGCCTTTTGCATGATGCTTGTTTTTTTTGTTAGAAGAGTGCACTTCTCTAGAAGCTTTTAAGATTCCTTTTAAATTCCAAGGTCTTTCCCAAAAGTAAAATCTAGTTGTGAAGTGGCACCTTAGGTTAATTAACCATCACCTATACTCGTACCATGGTTAAAACTATAAAGCCCCAAATTTTTTTTGTTGGCTCATTTCTAAACTAGTGTGGACTTGGGGGTGCTGACTCACCCTGGCCACTTCTAAACATTTTACAAACACTAGTATATCTTATGCTGTTAGTCCAAGTGTGAACATGAACGAGTTCAACTGATTTTTCCTTCCAAAACCCAATTTTTTTTGCAAATTTGTTTGAATTTTTAACAACAAAATCCAACTTTTAAAAAAAATCAATACCTTCCACACCTTAGCTCTGAAAATTGTGAAATAAAATCTCTTTTAAGCTACTATACTCCATAAAAGTTTCTTAAAAAAACACTAAAACATGAACCAAGTTTAAAGAAACCGAGGGACTTCACAGTGCCCGAAGGTCAGGCGTACCCACTAGTACTCCATAATGAACCTAAACACGGTATCCTTGCCTTCATTGCCTTGGCAATGAAGGCAAAGGCCAACAAAAACCAAACAAACCTACCTTTGCTTCCGAGATAGATACCATCATCATCCATAGTCTAGTAAATCAAGAGCTCTGAGTTCAAATTCAAGTTCTCCAAGGTTTAAAGGTAACCTCTAAGAGGCCTCAAAGACGTTAACTCTAGTAGTGAAGTGGCCTCTCTCTCTCCTCTTCCCCATATGACTTAGTCCTACTACTAGGTGACTTGGTCAACCTCCAAGGCTTTTTCAGAAATTTAAAATTATGGAAAAATCCCCCATAATACATATAAAATGATCTTAGAATTTTTTGTAGTGTGAATTGAAGGACCCACTACAAACCCTAATATTTTTTGCATGCAACAATAGTGGGCCTTAAGATTTCATCCATGGGCTTTACATAAAGCCCCATTGCTCCACATTGTGCCATCCACCCTTTGAAAATTGGGCTTGCACTCGGAGGCTTCACCTTGCATGATGAGCCCTTCCTTATTCCAACAATGCTCTCATCCTTGGGCTTTATTACCCTACACATTTTTGGGGAATCTTTTTCATCCATCCATCCATCCATTATTCCATTCCATTCATTCATTTCATTCATTGTTTTGGCTTTTTCTCATCCCTTCTTCGGTCCACCATGAGTCACACAAATGATTGAAGGGAGAGACTATTTCAAAAAATTCTTTCAATTCATTCATCCATTCATTCATCGCATTTTGTTGTTTTTTCTTTTCTCATTCATTCGTCGTCCACCGGTTCACACAAGTTATGGAAAGGGGACTATTTTTTTTTTTAGTTATAAAATCCTAAATCATCCATCCATTATATTCCCATTCATTTCATTCGTTGTTTTGCCTTTCTCATCCCTTCTTCTTCCTCCACTAGTCTGTCACACAAATGATTGAAATGAGACTATTTCAAAAAAAAATAAAATCTTCCATTCATCCTTACATCCATTCATCCCTTTGTCGTGTTGCTTTTCTCATCTGTTCATCATCCACCTGTCACAGAAATTATATGAAAGGAGACTATTTTTTAAAAACAAATCTTCATCCATTACATCTGTCCATTCCATCCATTTCATTCGTTGTTTTGCCTTTCTCATCCCTTCTTCGTTCACCAGTCGGCTTCTACGTGAGGAGCTCAGCCAAGGACGCGCAGACACGACGGAAACACACCAACAAGGGCCGAGCTCGGCTGCCGTCCGCTCTCCGCTCGCCTCCTCTGCACTACTACCACCACCATCACCGTCCACGACCCCATGTCCTTTTCACGCACTTCACAATCCCACGCATTCCATGCCCTTCTTTCTTCATGGCTCTTCTTCTTCTTCTGCCTCTGCCCTCCACTCTCTTCGTCTGAACTGTGCTTTTTCTTCTTATTTAGCTGGCCACTTCACAAATCCCTTACATCCATAGATCCATTGCTCCTCGGCAGCAGTCGGATGATGCGGAATTGAGGAGAGAAAGGGATCGCGGTGTTCCCTCTTTCTTTTTTCTTCCGCCAGATTCGCTGAAGAGCATAACAGGTGAGAGTTTCCGCTTCCCTTGTTTCTGTTCCGATGTTTTGGTGCATTGGGAGGATCATGAGTTTTTTAGGGTTTCAGTAGGACTTCCTGCAAGTCTGTCTGTCTGTCTGTCTGTCTGTCGGTGGGTTTTGCAGTTTTTGGGAACACAATTTTTTGTCATTCCTTTGGTCTGTTGTGGGAGAATTCTTCGTGGTGTATTCGTGGGCGGAAGAAGGAAGCTGATCTTTGTATCCTCCATTTTGTTCTTGTGTTGTAGGTTGCAGATTTTTATCTATTTATTTCTCTTTTGGGTTTTTTTTGTTTTTTGGTTCATCTCGCAGTCACTCGGTTGTTGCGGAGGCGTTTCATCTCTGGTTCCTATTTTAGGGTTGGATGGTGGAAATGAAAATCTTTTGATTTCTTCTGTCTCTTTTTTAGTGTGTCTTTTGCTTCTCTGTTTGTGGATGGCATCACTTTTGAGTTTCTTGACGAGTGGAGTATTTCTATGCACTTGCATCTTTCTTTACTTCTTCTTTTGCAACTCGGTTTCGAGACTTGAAGAAGTACCTCATTATAATTTTCTGGTTTGAATGTGGCCTTGTGCTGAGCCTAGGGTTATGCACTAGGATTCATTTTTTGCTGGTGTGACCTTGGGCATCTGATGAGCCACTTTGTGGGTATATGAGTATCACACATGGAGCTTCATCGCATGACTCCAATTGAAATGTGCAAATGATTGAGTGCTTGGAATTTTTTGGAACAGGTTGACATAAATTGAGGAGGTGTGTGGACGACATGGAACCCATTCAGGGAAATAGTGGTGGCACTGTTGGAAGTGGTGGAGAGGGGCCAGGTGGTGAAACTATAGAAATCAAGATCAAGACACTGGACTCACAGAGTTACACTATCCAGGTTGAGAAGAATGTGAGTATGAACACCATTTTTGGACAGTTTTTTGTGGTCAGTTTTTGGGTTATGGTGTGCACAAACTTTTGTGAAATTGATGGTGAGAGAGTGGTTGAAAACAGGTGGCGGTTCCTGTTTTGAAGGAGCAGCTAGCAACACTTGTTGGGGTGCCAGCTGGTAGCCAGCGCTTGATTTGTCGAGGAAAGGTGTTGAAGGATGATCACTTATTGTCTGCTTACAGTATCCTCCTTTTACCCCCCTCTTCTTCCCTTTATGGGAGTGAGTCTGGTCATTTGACAGTCTTGGTTAGGGCTTTGTAATTGTGTTGAATTCCAGTTTTCACACATGATCATTTCATTCCACAGTGTGTAGGGCATTTCTAGCCTTCAAATGCACTAGCTAAAAGTGCCTGAATGATCCTGGTTTTAGTACAAGGTATAAAATTTGCTTTGAAATTTTCAAGTTTGGCCTTGAATGAGGTGTGAACAGATGTGGAGGATGGTCATACGCTACATTTGGTAGCCAGACCACTGCTGCCTTCTGCTGGAGGTGTTTCAAGCACTGCCAGTGCTGAAGGTCTGAATTCTTGACTTGCCAACATGTATTCACTTCTGTCATTCTGGAGCTCTTTTGGACAGGAGATGATCCTTCTGTAGCATGTGATTCTAACAGTTTTGTTGCTGGGTTTTCATGTTCAGTGGGCCCATCAGACATGGTTCTTGCACAACCAAGAAATAGGGCTGGCCATATCTCTCACAGTCTTTTGATGGGGACTATCAACATTCCTGATACTGGTGAAGGAGCAATGCCAGACTTGAGTCGTGTACGACTTTACCATTTGCACTTCATTGTCATGCTCCTCATATTTGCTTCTGAATCTTTGTATCATCCTGAGTCTGGTACCCCAAAAGGCACTGGATTTTCACTGATGAATGGTGTTGTGGTGTTGTGGGTTGCAGATAATTTCAGCAGTGCTGAATACAGTGGGAATTGCCAATGTTGGTGCTCAAAACACTGGTGGTACTGGTAACACACCAACAGTTGCAATAGTGAGTGATTTGCACTTTTTCATCAATTTCTAACACACCAGCTCTGTTTTTATGGCCGGTATATCCTAGGAGTTATGGATTTATACAGACCATGCACATCAACTCTCCTTTTAAGGCCATCTTAAAAAAATTCAATTTGCATTCTGCAAGTGAATCCATTGTTATTTATGATGTGTCTGGTAATCAGTAGCTCTAACTGGCTTTAGTCAACCCTGCTTACTCAAGTGTAAAGAAATTTAACATGTTGGATGGGTGCAGGGAGTGCTACCTACTCCGAGTGCAGAGACTGGTGGGGCACACACAGAAGGAAGGCCCACCGTGGGAGAGCAAGACTCTCAAGTCAGGGCTCTGGAACTTCAGATTGATGCACTCTATGGTGTACCACCAAACAATGCAGCACCTGGTGTTCCATTTCGGGCAGTTCAACAAGCTGGGGTGTGTGCCTTGTATCCAGGTTGATTTTATAGAGGTTGTGCCCGGTGGGTGGTTCATGTTTATGGATGTCTTGCAGTAGCAGTTTGCCACACATTTGAAGTAACAGGATAATATTGACAATGGAAATATATTGTTACACAAAATTCTTTTTCAGGTTGTGCCTGACGCTTTGACAACTATGTCCCAGTATTTGGACCGTCTGGAGCAGTCCTTCTCGTCACATGGTAAGTAGGCCTTTTCTTAATGGCCTTTTCTTAATCAGATTTCACAGGATGATGTTACTTGAGATTCCACTCAAATATGTGTAGGTATACTACCAGTATCTATTTGACCAAGTGTGCAAGTGTCAAGATGCTCTTTGTTTGTACCTCACAAGTCCATTCAACTGTGTGAATGTTCATGGATGTGAATCCTTATTGCTCCACTGTATGTTCCTGCAGAATTTGTGAGCACTCAAATCCCAGAAGAACGTGCAGGATCAGGGGTGAGCATGGGCAGTGATGCACGGTCAGGTGTGGAGGAAGGGAGAAGGAGACCCTCACCTGCTGCTCTAGGGGCCCTCTTGCAGAGAGTGAACAATCTGTTGCGGGGTCAAGCTAGTTCTGCCCTTGCTGTAAGCCTATCCCTTGGCACTTAAGAGTTGTCCACATTCTGTGTTTTGTTAGGCAGTGGAATCAGTTGCCTAAAGACAGGTTTCTTATTAGACGAGTTTTGTGTTCTGTTTGCTGGGAAATGGAGTTAACATGTTCTTGACAAGTTTTTTGATGCTTTCCATGCAAGAAGAGGTGTAATTCAATTTGAAATGAGATTCAGAAATTAGGCAGCTATACTTGTGTGCATGTTTGTGCCATGTGGAGGGTAGCTCTGTTAGCCTTTGTTGGTCTCAATGTTGATACTTGTCACATCTTGAAATTACTTTGGGTAGCCTGGGAACTACTACTGAGTTTTGCTTCTGATGGGCTAACCCTGGCCTCTCTGTTCTGGTGATGTTCAACAGCGTCTTGCAGAGCAGCTGGAGAATGAGGCAGCAGTGACTGATGCAAGAGCTCGAGAGGAAGTACAACACACTGCATTTAATGATGGCAATCTGATGCAGCAAATAGGAGCTTTGCTGCTGGAGCTTGGCCGCACTACTTTATCTTTGCAGATGGGGCAATCTCCAGTAAGTTTTTTATGATTATGGGTGAATATTTGTTGTTTCAGAATCTAGGATTGCTGATGGCAGAGGGGTTGTGAGATGAATGTTTGTGGATGGTGGCATCGCAATGTGCAGGGTGAGGCTGTTGTGAACCCCGGGCCTGCCATCTTTATATCACCTGCAGGACCAAACCCCATAATGGTACAGGTGAGCAGGATTTCATGCTTTTTAACCTTACATGCTAATTTAACCTTTCCTGTTACTGCCAGTGGTGACAGAAACTCAGTATATTGGTTAATGTATGATATTGACCTGTACCCACTTCCAGTCAGTGTGAATGTTTTGTAGCTGATCATTACCATGCATGTTGCTTTGGAAGGTCTCTGATTATGTGTGTGACTGACTGACATTGTTGTTCAAACCACTCCTCTGTTTTGTTTTCATTTTCTATGTCCTCAAGGGTTGGTTTTCCTTCTTTTTCTGTTTGGGGATGTCACATCTGAAATACTTATAACCTTGTCGTTGGTACAAAGAAGTTCTTAGTACTCATGAAGATATTTAAAAACTTCCATTCCAATTCAAGTTCTACAGTCGATATTGACCTGTGCCCAGTTGCATAGTGCACTCTTTGTGTGTTTTCTGGTGGAACAAAAGTTTTTCCTTTGCAATGGAATTCTGATGCCATTGTCTCCTGCAGCCTCTACCTATGCAGACATCAGCTGCCTTTCCTGTTGGACGGCTGCAACCACGTCCTGTTACATTGGCTCCATCACCTGCTGTAGCTGGAACACCAAGAAGCATTCACATTCATATCCACACAAGTGATGTTGGAGCACCATCAGCCTCTCCTTCTCCATCCCTCTTGTCTCCCCCACCACCCCCCTCAGCTGAAGAGGGTGGTCACGTAGCTTCTGGGGCACCAGGTACTGGAACTGTCCATCAGGTGCTTGCGCATACTGATGCGAGTGGTCCTTCTCGAACATTGCCTGATACAGGGATTACAATTCGACCAGTGAATGAGAGTGCTGTGGGGACTGCTGCCACTCCCATGCCCCCTGCACATACAGGAGTGCAAGGGGCCATCATGACATTTGATGAGCATGGTGCTATGCGTATTGTACCAGTGCATTCACATACTGGTTCCACTCCTGCAAATCCCCGAGCTCCTTTTGAACCTGGCACCCATTTTCATCCAATGCTTGCCAGATTCCAGCACCATTTTGCAGGTCAACCATTCACAGTGTCACGAAATGCAGCAGCCACACCTCTTGTATCTCAACCTGCTTCCACTCCACCTGTAGCAGTTTCAAGGCAGCCTAATCCAATAACTGATGACCAACAAGGTGAGAAAAGGCAGTTTGAAGTTTTCCTTTGCAACTATTTTACTTTGCCAATTTACTGGTCCACTAAATTGTCTTAGGTCAATGCTTATTTGCAAGATGGTGGCAGGGTGCCCAAAGCTCATAGATCCATTTTGCTGTATATTGTCAATTGGAGTTGATAGATTCAGAATATGTGCAAAAATGATAGACTTGAGGAACTGTAGAGTGCACTACCCTGCCATTGATGATGCAATCTCTTCACATGTGGGATCCTACTATCAATCTTTTGTATGTCAAAGTGGGGATACACATGGTATTGTCCTTGGTTGGAAATTCAAGGAAAAGTATTTGTAGGAGGAGTGTCTGGAGCATCAGGAGTATCAGGAGCATCTGGAGCATCAGCAGCAGGGGACAGAGGCAGTTCAATGGGTGGAAGTGGAACAGTTGATGTAGCCAGTCTGGTTACATCAGTAGCACCTTTACTGCACCACCTTGCTGAAGCTCTGCAGAATGGACCACCTTTGGCACCACCACCACCACCACCACCACCTCCACAGGTGCTTTCTTTTCACACAATCTGTATTGCCGAGTGCACTTCCACCTTGTTAGGCTGTGCATTAACAATGAGGTGATTGTTTTAGCAGTCCACTCAACCACAGCAGTCAAGCATGGAAACAGATGTGAGAGGAGCAGAAGATCCACAGGCTAGTAGTGGGTCAGCAGAAGGTGCAAGTCTCCAGTCCATTGGGGAAGGTGGAGTTGTTAGCATGGAGGTAAATGCAGGCAGTGAGGATGGTCAGATAATGGCAACAAATGCCCAATCTACTTCCATGGAGACTATCCAAGCTGGTGAGAGCAATGGCAGTAGTGGGCCAAGTGTTGTAAGTCCACCTATCGGCTTAGGGCTTGGAGGCCTTCAGCCTCTTGTACCCAGGGTAAGTGGTTATATTGGGCTGGCTTGTGTGCCAATGCTGAGAAGATGCAGACACCTGTTTTGTGTTGGGAAGCTGGTTTTCTCCTACTTTTTTTGTCATAGTTGACTGGTCTCTTTGGTGCACCTTCAGGATTTCTGACAAATACTCTTAAAAGGGATTTGCAGGAATGCATATGGTTACAATGAGCCTAGCCTAGTTTTTCTGTCATCTGGGAGTAGATTGTGAATCAATACAAGGGTTTAGGGTATCTGTATTGATGGGCTGGCAATGCACAGATAAGGAGGAGGCGGCAGCATTTGCAGCAGTCTGAGGAACAACAGAACCAAGCAGGACATCAAGGGGGACCTGGGGATTCACATGGTCAAAACAGGAGATCCCTGCCCCCCACTGGCCTAGGAAATATTTTGAGAGCAGCAGGGGCTGGAAGTGAGGCACAGCAAGTGGGACCAGGGATTCTAGGGCAGTTGATGCGAAGCCCGGCCATGGAGACGCTTGTACAGCAGGTGATGCAAGGAGTGGGTGACGTCGAGGTAGCAAATGGAGGCCATCGAGCAGCTCCAGTTGTTGGCCAAGACTTAGGAGGGATGTTGCAGCAAATGATGCCCATGATGTCTCAAATCATTGGTGGTGGAGCCCGGTCTATGCGGCCTCCTCCTGCAGTTGCCACAAGTTCCCGATCTCAAGCTGAAGGTGGAGTTGCAAGGGACCCATCTGAAACTGAAAGATGGAAGGAAGTTCTTTCTCCAGTGAGTAGCTGTCGTGCTTTTGCCTGGAAAATGCATTGGGGTTGTCCTAATATATCCTTTTGTGTGTTGGCACAACTGCAATCTGCAAGTCAGAGGTTTGAACCAGGCAACTGACACATAGCAGATGTGATAGGAATGAATGATAAATGTACTAACTGACATAACCTCTTCAACTGATTTCATCTATAGCTGTCATCTTGTCAATAAGACTGGGAAGGCTTTGAATATTTGATGTGTAAAGTGACAGGGAAATGCCTCTGTAGCCAGGAAAGCAGTGTGGTAAAAGTGGATTCTGCATGAAATTGCAGGAGGAGCAGGCAGGATGGAGTGAGACAATGATGGCTGATGAAGAATGCCAACAGCGCATGCCGCCACAACGGCCATTCAGTGATGTTTATTCTCGTGGCTCACCAGTTGCAAAACGGCAAAAGGTGTGCTTTCTGCAATATGGAAGATCTGGATTCTACTCTTGAAATTACCAGCAACAGCATTTAGTTCATGTTGGAAGTAGATGCCCAGGTCTCACATTCGTTTTGAGGTCTTGTGGCACACGCATTTGGTGGATTCACTTTTGAGGAGGGTGCAGACAGAGATGGAGGGAACAGCACAGAAACTGGATGAAGGAGAAGCAGCACAAGAGGTGCTGAGGAGTGTGGCTGATGCAGCTGGCACACGGGTGTTAGGCAACACTGGTGTGACCACTAGTACAAGCTTGGCGCAGCATGTGTCACAGGCAGATGGCCTGGCTGATGTAAGTGGTGCGTTGTCTTTGCTGTACAATAACTTTGCTTTCTGTTTTGATAGGAAGAGGATAGACAGCAGTGTGCACAGGAATTGTTTTCTTATACATCAAGTTGTTCTAGAAGGAGATGTGTTAGAGCAGTGATGCACCAGCACCCTACATGCAAGTGACTTAGGCATTGGAATTATTCTTAAAGGGACATCTCTATGGTAACATTTGCCAAGTGCCTGCAATTTTCCATTCCTTCCAGAACATTTATTTGAGACGATGGTAATTTGTTAACAACTTGTTAGTTTGGAAGGAAGAGCTGTAGAGTAGGCATTCTGAGGGTAAGGTGTAAGGGCATGATGGCTGACTTTCTGTGGCTTACTGTATCTCTGAGTGAATTTATACCAAGATCAAAAATTGCTTTTCTTGCTGATCAGGCTTTTGCAGTTGACATCAGGTCTTTAGTTGAAACTGTTGATAATGTTTATCTCTGTCATTACTATTTGCTTTGTGTGCCTGGAGGATTTCTTGAAGCTCAGAAGGCATGGTATGCAAGTGTACAATAAAGGGTGGGTGCATTTGGCAGGCGTACTTGGCTGTGCTTTTCCATGATCTAGCTGCACGGGTGGCATCTGACCCGGATTTTGAGGATGGTTCCCGATTTCCAAGTTCAGCCCTTGTCTTCCAGCAACATCCAGATGCACCGACACAGGCAGATCATGATTGATCATGACTGCCCTTGGGCCCTTTCTCTCTTTCATATTAGATGCTCGCTTAAATCATTATGACATTGTAGTTCAGTTTTCAGGAGGGTTTTTCACAAGAGTTCATAACAAGTGGAAGTAGGATATTACTGACTCTGTGAGAGAGAGAGAAAGAGAGAGAGAGAGAGAGTTGCATATTCATCAGGCCACTGCATTGTGGGTCTGATTGATAGTGGAAGGGTTAATTGTTTCCACAGCTAGATGATGCTTGGATTTTGAGGCAAAAGGCCTACTGGTTCATATAGAAGCAGTTACATAACTCTTAGGCTTAGGCTACACGCCATCTGTATTGAGAGCATTCCCTCCTGACAAGTAGCTCTGTTCTTGTTACTTTCTGTTTTCAGATGTCATCCCGTTTTGAGGTACGTAGGCACATGCACAACAACTAGGCAGAGTGATCAATGTAGTTTACATGTAATTTTCTGTTTAAATTGTTTGGCTCTTTTAGTTCCTATTTCAACTTCCTTTTATGTAACACCTCTTTGGGTAGCAATTAATTTGAGGCAAAAAGATCCTGTTCAACATATAGCTGATCATGTATGAATGACACTTCCCAATGTGCGGACATGGTAAGTTTGAGATGCGCATCAATGGATCCAACTAGTTTTGTCTAAGCAATATGCATAGAAGTTTTGTCATATAATGATCAGGTTTCTTTTGTCTCTTCAATTTCATGATGTAATCAGTGTTTTTTTTTTTTTTTTCCCAATTTTCTCATGTTGGTCCAAAAGTGGTGATCAGACACAACAAGAGGATTTAGACAAATAGAGAAGTAGAAAAATGAAGAATCTTTATTACATGTTGGCAAACTGAGCCACTAGAACCTATTAGTAAAATATTGCGATTTCAAAAGAAGAAATAGAATTTATTAACTAAATATGGGGATTTTAAAAGAAGAAAGCTAGAAATCTGCCCAAATCTTTTTTAAAAACTCTTGACGATTTCAAAACTTTTTTCCTTGAGATACTGTTGCTGTTGTTGTTGCTGCTGCATGCAAAGCTTCAGTTTGCTACCAGGCATGTGCTCCTCCTCACTACTACATCGCTGGTGTGCTTGCTTGATGCTTGCTAATTATAGGTTTCAAAAAGGAGACCGGCAGATGCGACATTATCGTCAGCTTCTTTCATGGTAGGTTACAGATTGTGAGAGACTGGATCTCGCTGTGCACCTCGGTTTTAGGATTTCAGTCACCACAAGCTTATAAGCAGCAGCAAGTCTTACGTGTTTCTTCAGTCGGAAGCGGATCTAAAAGCGGTATAGTAATAATATCGAGCTCGGTTTGAATCCTCTAGTACAGAGTTTCCGGCTTGCAGCTTGTTGATCATCACTTCCACAACTGGACAACTCCTAGTTTTGAAGTTGTATCAAGCAGCGATCTGCATGGCGGGAGCTGCTGGGCATAACGTTGGCGATGCGATCACATACGGGGGCTTAACTTTGCGTCCCACCAAAGGCTGGCATGCTAAAGTCGGCAAGGGCATGTGCGCCGTTATGTGGTGTGTGTGCAACATAACCCGATCAATTCATTCTAAAACAAACAAATTTCCATGCTGCACTTGCAATCCTTAATTCTGTGCAGCATGGAGCTGTACTACAGTTGATTATACATAGGTCTCTTAGGGTTTGAATTATTCATGAGCCAGTTCTAGAGATGATATATTTGTTGATTTTTTTCTACAACTTGGTATGAATCCAAATCCTGGACGATTTATTCAAGAGCTTCAATCGACAGTGATATAATTGATAACCTAAAGAATTGGAACTTCGGCTTGTGACTGCCACCAGGTTCTGGATTTTCTACAGAGCAAAACAAGATGGCGATGTGCTACTGGTATGTCACTCATGTCTGTATTCATTTTCTTTCTTGTATATCTCTTTTCTTGTTTCTCTCCCAAGGTTTTCGAGCTCTAGTACTGCATGTTTGAGAAGATTCACTTCCAGGCTCTAGAATATCTTCTGCATTGAACTGAAGACACCACCAGTTGTAATCTTGTACAGGGGTTGCGCCATCCATGGGAGGATGGCCATGGTCACGGGCACCCTGATCCATGAGCATTGCAATCAGGTGTGTATAACATCATCATTTGCTAATCTGGGTAATGCATTGTATCATGGAATTGAAGCAGCCATGATTAAGGACACGGAGTTCTTGACTTGAAACTGGAGAAAGAGAAAAAGGAAGAAAAGAATCTTAGAGCCCTGGGTTTTGTTTTCTTGAGGATTGTTGAGGGTGAGAAGGTAGAAGAGACTCTTCTTCAAGAGAGATGGTTCTTCTGCAAGAAACTCATTGCTGGCAGCTGAAACCCTGTGTATAAAAATTGTAGATATTAGTTGGAAATAGAAAACATGAGGGAGAGAGCCTGGGAGAAGAGAAAAAGGAAGAATAGAATCTTAGAGCCTGGCGGGGGATTTTTTTCCTTGAGGAGTTTTGAGGGTGAGAAGGTGGTGAAAAGGAGAGATTCTTCTTCAAGAGAGGTTCTTCTGCAAGAGCTCATGACTGGATACTGAAACCAAGTGTATAAAGAAAACCTTGTCTGAAATTGTGTGTCTGTCAGTTGATTATGGACTTATAGGGTACTCTTCCATGTACCTACCTATACATGTTCTTTGTATAGCGGAAGGGCCAGGCCAGAGGGCATTAGCCCAAGCTCTCTTGTGCCCAAAAACAAGCAAATGCCTGCTGCTGACCCTGCCCTTCCCTTAGGGTCAAAACTGACCTAATTTTCGGTATGAATCTTCCATGTCAGGAAGGGGCCTGTCCAAAGGACTTTACAGATTTGTAAGGTGCCTCCCAGCATGAAAGTTCTGCCCAGGAAAGGGGAAAATTATACGAGGTTTTTGTGTATAGTGTAAAGGCCTAAGTGCATCTCGAGGGGTGCACAGTATGTGACCCTGCAAAAATATTTTTCACATCCAAGTTTAGTTATGTACTCTTTTACAACCCCACCAATAAAACTGAAACTCGGACAGCAAAGTAGGTGGGGGACTACTAATGGCAAACCACCTGGACCAATCATTATGATGGGCCAATCAGAAACACTAGCACCAGTTAGATCATATTTATTACACTCTTTTCTGCAAGTGCACAGCGTTGCTGCGCCTTTCACCAGCCATGGCAACCTGTGCAATTATGCTGAGCCAAAACCATTTTCCTGAGTCAAACCGGCGTATGTATGTTGGATTTTGTTCATTGAATTTTACTGTTCAGGATCACATACTGAGCACCGCTGGAGATGCTCTAAGGTGGTTGCATCCCCAAAATAAGGGGTATAAGATTGTCTCATTGTAAGCATGAATGTCCACTAACCATAGGCTTTAATTGTCATTGTAAAGCATTAGGCAAACATTATCATCAATGTAAAGCACTCAGAGAAAATTCTTAGTGGATGTGGAGGGCACCTTATATGCATAATTTTCCATCTTAGAGATTGGGAGGGATATTATGCCTACTCCTCAAGGATAGGAAGGAAATTATGCCTCCTTATAGATGTAAGAACCCTCCCATTCATATGCCTCGTGGTTGATGTAGGTTTGGTTCATGATAAATTTTTGCCTTGTGCTTTATGATAGGTAAAGCCCATGAGTGGGGGACATTCCCAAAATGCAAGGCCGAACTCAGCTATCATCTCATCCTAGGCCCCTAATTTTGAGAATGCTCCCACCATAGGGCTTTGCCTTACACATAAACACATGTAGAGCCTGGAGGGGGAGGGTTCTTATGCCTACTCCTTTAAAGTGAGTGGAGGGATTTTACAACTATATAAGTAGGCATAAGATCCTTCCTCTTTTTTATGAGGGATTGTGATGGATATAAAGTGCCCTTCAAATAGACTGCAAAAGGTCTCTGAGTCTTGTACATGCATGGTCACAGTTAGCCAGGTACATCCAGCCTTCTTCAGGCTCACTTTGTCTAAGCCTGAGACTCATTGCAAGTGGTGATCATCTATTGAAAGATGTAAGAAAAAGTGGTGATTATGCCTAAGAAAATATAACCAAATCTGGTTATTGTAACCTCCCTGGTTTTGGCAGAAATTAAAATATTTAATATTCTGCTAATTTTTTTGGAAAATAATTCCATAGAGGGTTGAAAATGTCAAGAAATTTAACATGCCGATTGCCAAAGTTTGTGGATCTGGGAACACTTTACACAGGTGCTAGTCTCTTCATCTTCTCATCTCTTCATGCACAAGTCTTTTACCTCTTCCTGCATTATGCCCCCCAACTTTTCACAAGGCCACACAACCTTCACAACCTCTCTCACAACCTCTTTGTTACCAATCTTTTAGTGCTGAATAGTGTACCAATTTTCATGGTTCTAGATTACTTTTGTGCTCATCCTACTTGCAAAAAAGTATTTGTGCAGTTGAATTTGTGACATGGTTGGATTAATGTTTCAATGTAATTTGCTTTTGGTGTGCTAATGTTTTGACTCCTCAACATCAAATGTGCAATCGTATATTTCAACGTGGTACATAAAATTCAAATTTGTGATGTACATCAATTAAGCAACAACAAAATTTGGGTTGTGACAATTACTTTGATAGTAGGATTAAGGTTTCAAAATGCACTCACGTTCAATCCTCAAACTTCCAACTACTCACAAACTTGTCCTTGAGGGCTTTATGTCTATTTTACTGTCTTCTGTTTTCTAGCCAATTGTCTCAGCTTTTGTCCTCCATTTGGCTTTGCAAATCCCACATTTTGATCTACAAATTTGATAGACTCAACACTCTTCAACAATCGTAAGTAGTGGTTTAGTTTGATCAATTTCAAGATCTTTTTTTCCATTCTCTTTAATGCTTGGAATGTTGATTGTGAACAATGGGGTGGTGGCATTTGCTTCCATTTTAGCCAATTGAAATTCACTTGGAATAAGCTGTTGTAATGCTAGTCTTCTCTCATCCCTTGACAATCATAATTTGTATAGTCTTAATCTCCTCCCATGTAGAATGCAACCATTGGCATATGTGTGATTTCAAGTTACTCATCTTGACATCAATTTCAAGATCATGCCCCACTTCTATTTGTTGCTTAATCACTTCTATAGTCCAATTATTGAATTTGACTTTAAATGCATGTTTTAGAATTGCATCTATCAATTGCAACTCACTTGTGAAATTTTTGGTACAAAAGTAACTTGTATGTTTGGGTTTTGCTCTTTCATTCAACCTCAGAACTCTTTGGATTTATGGACAACCCAACAATCTATCAACCATATCATCCACTAATTTTTGTGTAAACCCAATTCTTGAATCTACAAATGAAGGCAACACAATCTTAGTTACAAATTGTTTTGTAATATCAAGTGTTGACCAATAGTTCTCAAAGAAGTTAAAATCTTAGCCAACATTTCCACAACTTGCATCATTGTTTAGTAATGATTTTTTTTGAAAAATAAAATTAATGTTTAACACATGCTTGTTGAAATGAAGGAGGTACTATCATATATACCAAATATGACAGACAATTTTTAATCATCCTTCTATATTTTTGGCAACCTACTAAAAATGAAATATAAAAATCTAGCAAATTTTATTATTTTACTCTTGGTGATTGAACCTTATGGTGATTTTCAATTTCACTTTTTGACAAAAATTTGCCAATAAGAAAAGGTTGTTATGAACACATGGGGTACCCAAGAAAAACTATGAGAAAAAGTAACTATGCCACAAGTTGTGCAACCAACACCATGTGATACCTTTATGCCATAATTAATGAAGTTCATTGAACCAATAGTTAATTCATGTTCACATGGTGAAAAATCATGAAGATTGATCAACACAAGAAAGAATTATGGGTTAGACAAATTCATTAGGTTTTACATGGAATAGGAAAAAAATTGTCTAATATGCAACTTGTATAGTTTTTTTTTTAATTTTTAAAAACTAGTTGTGAAATTGATTTAAATTTTTTTAGATAGTCATATGGTACATTAAATATTTTATAATTTTTAATTCTAACATGGATATTATGAAGTCCCAAGCTAAAATGTCACATCATCATATAACTTTTTTTTTTCCTTTCATTGAATTATGAGTTGTATTTTTTCATGGCATCTCATGACAAAAATAAATGCCATGAAAAGTAAAATATTTTTTATTTTAAATATTATTTTAAAAACAATTGGCACTACTCACGACCAACACCATATATGGACATCATGTTTATATATTAAATTTGTACATGATACATAAATTTTTATTAAAAATTTATATGCATTAATGCATCCATCCATGAAGGTTTGAACCAAAAACCTCATGGAAATATGCCAAGGTCTTAGTCACCAAATCACTTCAATAATTTAATAACATAAAAATAAAATAAAATAAATAATTTTATTGTGGTCAACATGACATTGTTTAGGAAATTCAAATTTTAACATAATTTTTTTTAATTATTCAAATGCTACAAATGAAAATATTATTTTAAAACTTATTCAATAATGTATTAAAAATATTTATAATTTATAAATAATCAATTTAAAGGGGTTATAAAAACTTTAAGTAACATGTTGTGAATAAATAAAATCTACAATTTTTTTTTTGTTTAAATTGACATATAATCTTTGTAAATGTGATTCAATTCAATGTGAATTCAAAAGTGCCTTCATTAATTTTTAACAATATTATTTTCATTATGTAAAATATATGTCCATTTTTGAAATTTTGCAAGTTTTTATTTTCCCCAATATGATTATGTACATTTTTAATTATTTTCCTTCAATTTTGTGACGTTGTTCAAATGGCAATCATCAATAAAAAGATTTAACCACATTTGACAATGAACAAGTTTTAAAACTAAAAACTTCTTTAAATCCCTCAATATTATGCCTACCTATTATAACCTATTGAAAAAATATGATGATATATATAAATAAATAGGTAAATATGTAAAAATCATATTTCGTTATGATGAAATATGATTTTTTCTTTCCAAAAAACCCTTTTGTTGATATTTTTGCTCCCTTAAATTGGCAAAAATTGGTCACAAAAATAATAATAATAATAAAGTAGTCAATATATCCATTTAATTCTCAAGACCATTTTTTTTAACAACATTAATCATACATCAACAAAAATGATTAATTACACAATTTTGAAGAAACTATTGCACCATACTTTTTAATTTTTTTTCTAATGATGTAAGAATGTATTTTTACCTTTGTGTATTTTATAATAAATTTTTTTAATGATGTGGTGAAAATTTTGACATTAAATAGTTGGATTACAGCAGCCGCTCCATGATTTTTCCTTCTGTTAACACGCATGGAGTTAATTGGTTATCATCCCTTTGAACCCTTTGATCCAACAAAGCTCCAACCTTGGGGATTATTTCCAAAGCATATAACCCTACTTCCTTTTCACTAGAATCATCCATGTAAATCCCTTCAAAGTTAAAGCTCTAGTCTGTTTTTAATTCATCTTCATATTCACTCGTCCTTCTAGAGCTTTTCACAAAACTGGCAAATGGAACTTTCTGTCGGTTAAGATGAACTCCAATGGTCATGTATCCTTCACCCCAATAGTTCCTTGCATGCGACTTTGTTAACCAAGGCCTACCTAATATCAATGGATAAACCCCATCTTTCTCTAATACCACATGGAAATCCATAATGGTAGAAACCTTCATTACTAATGACTCTTTCTGGCCTAATAACTCGTTTGTTAGCCATCTTTAAGGTTACTAAGCATGGCTTATCAATTTTTAAGTGTAAATACCTCATTGCAGGAATTGTCATCACATTGATTCCTACCCCTCCATCCACCAACACTCCACATAACACTGATCCGTTACATTACACATCAATGATCGGATCACATTTGCACTTAGCTGCTATGGCATTCAAAGGTGTGGGTACCTTTGGGACTTTAGATGTTGACAACCCTTTTCTCAACTCCCTTCGAGCTAACGACACCATTACCACCAACTGTCTGATGGTGATGTCTGCTTTCTACGATCCCACATCCTTCACCACTGAATAAGGACCAGAATCTCTAGAAATTGGAAAGTCTTGGAAACCAAACCTCCGCCTTCGATTTTTTTTCTTTTCTTTTGGGGCTCGCCATCTCCTTGAACCTCTTGACGCTTGCTTTAGGATGAATAGTGTCTTTCGCCAGTCGTTTAGGTTAGGCCATGACATCCATCGCATCCTCAAGGATTTGGAGGTTCTTCTCTAAACCCATCAAAGCCTTTTCTCACCCTTCACTTATCAGCTCAATTAAATGCACTTGAGCATCCCCCCCAACTAACCCTTTCTTGTGGTGAATTTTTGGAAATTTTTGGAAAAATAATGCAAATTCAAAGAAAATTGCAAACAACAATAATTTTGCCAAAGCTTTCGGATCACAAATTAGGAACAAAAAAAGGTTACTCCTAATGAAAAAAAATAAATTAATAATTCTAATGACTCCAAGCTTAAACCCATAAATAATTCAAACATCAAACTTATTTTAAAACTTTAAACAATCTTTCAAATTATTACAAACCTTATCCAATTTTTTGAAACTCTTAAAATAAATATTGTGATGTAACTAAATGTTTTTTTTTGCCAAATTTCCACCTATTTACAAACATAAAAAAAGGTCATCAACATCAACAAAGGACTTTTTAATTAAAAAAACGAAAATCCTCCATTTTTTGAAAAGCTAAAATTCTAAAAGGGGTTCTAGGACTTGTAGCCATTTTTAAAAAAAGTATATTAAAAATTTTATACCTCCATATATGGTGTATAACAAAAACATGGCAAAAAAAATTATGAACGATCTTGAAAAACACCATAAAAAATTAAATAAAAAAAGTTTATAAAAATCATGATTATAAAAATTCATTCTTGTGATAATTAATTTTTAAAATTCATCTTTAAGAATTTAAACATAAACTTGTAACAAAGCAAGATTTAAAATAATTATTAAATCATGATAAAAATAAATAATAATAAGTAAAATTTCGATTATATATATAATTTAAAAATTGCATGAGTTTTTTTTCGCATACATCAAGAGGAAGAAATGGGAAAAACAATAGGGATTTTTTTGGAGGTTTTTAACATCATGAACATTTGTAATAAAAAGTTTGTCCATGATGCCTAAAGCAAACTAGGGGAAAAGCATATTTTTTAATTTACATAAATGTACAAGAATTTAGTATTTTCAAAAATTGTAATTTAGATGTTAACATGCACCTTAGAGTTTGCATGCATGAACATTTTGATTTAATCATTAACCCATTCAAATGTAAATGTCAAACTTGTCAAGTTTTTATACATTTAGCTCAAGAAATTGTGATGAGTGCAAAATGTAACTTGTGAATAATGACTTTAACATATTCAAAATGAGTTCTTTAGGTCATGTGAAAATGTTGATAGTTCAAAGATGTGAAAAAACTAACTTGTTGAAGTATAAGTGCGAGGTATTAAATTGTTGTGTGCTTCAATATATTTTAATAAATGCAACATGCAACGTTTGAATAAAGATTCTAGTAGGTTCAAAGTGTGTGATTCAACTCACATACAAATGTTGATAGTCAAGAGATGCCAAAAAAACTCACTAAATTATTCATGTATAATTGCAAAGCATTGAATTACATGTGTTTCAATATATTTTAATAAATGCAAGATGTAATCTATGAACAATAGTTTTAAAATTTTAAAATGAATGGTTTAACGCATATACACATGTTGAAAGTTGAAAAGATGTGAAATTACTAACTCATTCCAATATAAATGTGAAATTTTAAATATATATGTTTTAATAAATTATGGGAAATGTATGATGCAATTCATAAACAATGGTTTCCACATGTTATGAATGGTTCAAGTCATGTGTTATGTTGATAAGTAAAGAGATGTCAAAAAAACCACTAATCCATTGTAATGCATTGTGTAAATAAAGTTACCTTAATTTTCATGTCAATAATTTTAAATTATTATTTTTAAAAAAATTCAAATTATATTCATCAATGGACAATGTAATGAATGTTACAACTATAAACAATGTTGAACATTAACTACTACAACAAACCACTTACAAATTTAAGACATACAAATATAATTTAAATGTAATCTAATCAAAATAGTCACAATTATGAAATGAAAAAAAGACAAGATTTCTTCTTGTGCAATAGAAGTTCAAACCAACATTATTTTACAACTTCATGGTAATGTTGATTGATAAATCATAAAATATTGCATGCAAATCCAAAGGGGTAATGCAAGAAATTGAAACTTCTATTTGGTAATGATCGGATGGAATGGTTCATGCAAATATGTGAAGGTGGGTTGCAAATATTATTGAGTCAATCTGAATGAATTGTCATTTCATTTAACATCTATGGGAAACAATTTTTTTTTTGGTGGTGAATTTTTACATATGGCTCTGCCTTCAGTTCACAACACAAAAGCCCCTTGACAACGAGGGCTCCTCTTTCATAGAGCAATTGAGGTGCAAACATTATGGCTGAGATATTACAATTGGATGCATTCAAATGAATGTTGGAGATTGCATTACATCAAAATGATCCAAGGAAATTACATGTAATCTCTCTCCTCTTCAAGAAAATTTCCCATGGGAGATTGATTCATCCACCTTAGGACCTACTTGCAACCACCAGACATCCATCCAGTAGTTAGTTATTTGCCGCCTTCTTCTGCCCCTGTTGTTGCTGTTCCAAATCTTGAATCTGAATCCCTTTCTAATTTTGAAACTCATAAAGAAATTAAGCAATTGCAAGAACTTCCCAAATCACAAAGAATTGAAGCAATTGCAATCAATTAGAGAATTGCAATCAACAAAATCAAAGAATTGCAGCAGCAAAAAGTAATGGGTGCCTAGACCTCAATTCAACAATTATTGCATGCACAGAGAGAAGAAAGTTATTAAATATACATCAATTTTTTGTCCTCACTTAGGAATTGAATAGAAAATTTTCTTAGACGAGTGATGTCTTCTTTGTGTATTTTGGGTTGCTCATGAATTTTACTGGGATTTGGGAGACGAGAAGTTTGCGAGAAAGAAATTTGCTCAAGAATTTTGGATTGGTTTCGATCAGTGGATGATGGGTTTTCTTCAGAAAGAAAAAACGAGGATTGTAGATTGTGTGTGTGTGTGTGTGTGTGTTTTTAGCCTCCTGCTGTCGGTCTGGTGAGATAGAAAAATTGGCAGCATGATGATGGAAGGAGAAGAGTCAGACGAGAAACCTACAAACTGCGAAGATGCAGAGCATGACAAAGAAGACGACACCATGGAGCTTCGAGTGTTTCGTGTGGTGATCCATTTGCGGAGTTTCAAAGCGAGTATGCTGTTGCCGCGTAGATCAGTGAATGCATATGTCCGCCTTTTGCTGCCTTCCCAAATTGTGCAGCTCGCTGTGGCATCCAGTCAAGCTTCGTCCAAGCTCACCACCCCTCTTCGTACACATCCGCCTGTCCCAGTGGATCGAGGCACCGAAGTCAACATCCCCAACGGGTACTTTCTCTCCCTCTCTCCCTCTCTGTGTCAATTTCTCTTCCCTTGGGGATTTTTCAGACCTAACCCTGATTCAATGCCTTCTTCTTTGTTTGAACTTACTTTTGTGGGATCTCCACTCTCGTGACGAAATGCTTAATGGGTAAAAGAGAAAGTTGGGTTAGCAGAGATGCTGGTATCAGTGCAGTCCAAGTGCAAGAGTTCATGTTGTACTTCATAGCTTTACATGGCTTTGGAAGAATGTATTTTGACTTTCATTGCTCACATCTCCCCTCATGTTGCTGACTCTTTTGGTGGCCCCTGTGTGGTGGTAATCATCTCACTGGGCCTGTTTCGTGAGTTTGAGAATATTTTTGGGAGTGAAGTGAGGCAAGAAAAGAGGATTTATAAGAAAGCAATGCTTGGGGTGCAGTTGGGGTGGACAGACAGAGGGGGCAAAGGAAAAAAGCACACAAGAAAACAATCCAGAGCTGATGATGTACATGTTGGGTGGCGGATGGAATGACTGGATACTTGTCCAGCTATGTTGCTCTGGAGCTCCCTGCCTCAGCACATGCAATGGCAGCAATGCTGAAGCTGCAACCTGAGGTCATTGCCCATGTCCTTCACAGTGACAAGTAAGCTTTCTTCATCCTTGCCTTGTTGTATGTGTTTACCACCCTCACCATCTGTGATTCATCTTCTGTGTCTGCAGAATTTGAGTGTTGTTCCAGTACATTTCTTGTGAATTGAGAGATTTGCAGTAACTGATATATATGCATAGTATGCATTTTGAATTCCTCACTAAAAGCCTTTTGTGAGTGGGGTGTGGTCACATGAAACAGGTATGAGGCAGATGTTGAGCTGGGGGTGGCATATCTACCTATGGTTGAACTTATGGAGCGACAGATGCTTGACTCTTATATTACTGTTTTGGGAGCCTCTGATCATGGCAGACCTGAAAAGGTACACAGTAGTCGATTTGTCTCACTTTACCTTGTGTCAAGGCTTTGCTGGGAATCCATAGAAATTCAGGGTTTTTTCAGATTCTCCTCATTATGTACAATGTAAGATCTTGCTATTTATGGTTCATGTTGTTGATAGATTGGTATTGCCTGCAGAACTCATCTATCTCCACATTGACTGATGTCGCAAAGAGGGAGTGATTTGGAGAAAAGTGCTATTGACATATGATTCTTGGTGTTTGTAGCAATTTCCTGCTCCTGAAAATGTAAATTCTGTAGTCATTCTGAAAGAGAATTGTAGAGTGCAGGCAAATATTGGGGCAGTGAGGGTTCAAATGGCAATCAAGGAACTGGGCCCTCTGGATCATTTTGAGAAAATCAGAATCCTTCGAGTTGGAGGTCCTGTTCATCAGGACAAGCAAACTAGCCTGTATGGTTTATCTCTTCGAAAACCTAATGTGGATACTTTGAATGGTGCTCAAGGTACCATTACTCCCACAGAATTCAAGCATTTTCCAACTGACAAAAGCAACAAGGATTCAGGTGAAAGTGTTTACCAGAGTGAGACAATGAGAGTGGCCAGCACACAGACAAGCAGCCCTGCAAGCCACAAGGTAGAGACATCACCACCAAAAAGTAACCTGGAAGAATATAGGAAACATCCACAGTATGTGATGGCGTGGGAGTTTGAAATGTGGCGTCGGGCAGAGGAGTCAAAGTGGCGAGCTGAATTGAAAGAGAAAGAAGCAGTTAGGATGCGCATGCTTGAGGAAGAATGGAAGAAGCGAGAGAAGCAGCATGCTCTTCAGCTCCAGCGTGCTCATGCAGAACAAGGTGGTCTAGAATCCAAGCTATGGTGAGTGTCTGGGTGACATCAAAAACTCAAAGTGATGTATGCAAAGGTTTGCCAGGATTAACAACAAATGTATCTATGGTATTTCTTTCATCAGTTGAATAGGCTACATACTATTTGAATGGCAACAGGGCAAAGCTTTTCATGTTGGAGAAGAGGGAGAGAGCTATTGTTTATGCGGAAGAAGAGTACTCACATCGTAAAGAAGCTCTTGAAAAAGAATCTGCCAACCGCAAGTTGGAGGCTCAGGTCAAGTCTACTCATATTGGCTTTTGTGTTTATTGTCACTGTGCTTTCAGCAACCATGATTGTAATTACAAAATCTGACCTACACCCAAGATTGACAATAATAACTTGAAATGCCAATGTAGCTGTTTCCAGCCTCTTTGTGCGAGTATTGATGGAAACCATCACATTGTTTTCAGGTGGCAGTGAAGAGGCTGAAGGCAGATTGTGAGCATCAGGTGGAACTTGAACATATTAAGTATAAAAACCTGGAAGTGCAGCATGCTGCATTGAAACAAAGGCTGTCAGTTGTCAACTCCTCTCTATTCACATTAGAGAAACAGTTTCTGGAGTTCAAAGCTGCACAACGATGCACATCAGAGGCAGAGCTGGTGGCTGAGATCATTGCCTTGAAGCAGCAATGCACTGACCTGGAGACTAAAACTGCAAAAGCGTTGAGAGCCAGAAATGACTACAAAGCTCAGGTATGAAACCAAGGGGTGAGAACTTGCAGCAAGCTAATACATTGCTTACAGTGAATCTCTTGCCTTGTATAACCTGTTATTCAAATTTACTGCAGGTGCTAAGGATGGCAAAGGAGCTAGCAAGGATACATGGACAGCTTAAAGATGCAGAAATGAGGCGGCTGGTGCAAAAGCAAGAGCAATTGGAATCTGAATTTGCAGCTGCCCCCAAAGCGCAATCTTGTACAGGACAGAATAAGCTGCTACTTCAGCATCTGAATGAGCAGCTGGAGCTCCAACCATGTGAGATGGATGCAATGCAAATAGGCAGCAAGAGCTCTGTAGAAGAGGTCATTGCAGCTGGCTTGAAATCTGGGGGAGAATCAGTAGCAGGACACAAAAACAGCAGGGTTGGCAACAAAGTGGTTGAGGGACACAGTGGAGATGCACAGGTTTTCAAGAACTCAAATGTACTCCCGTTGTCAAATGAAAAGCCTGGTTCTGAGATCAGACTGAAGCACAACACAGGGTTGCTAAAATCATGCTTGGTACAGCATTCAGAAAGCATAGGAAAGCAGTTAACAAACCTACAGAATCAGAATGTCAATGAGATTGACAATGCTGCCAAGTGGTATGATCCACAATCTCCAGAGTTGATGAATATTGCCAATAGTATTTCACGTCTTTCATTGCAGAGGACAGAGTTACTCCAAACAGGGGTATACAAAGAACATGACCATATCATCAGAGGTCTGGAGCTTGAAATTCAACGTTTGCAAAGTGGGATTTGATCACATGAAAGGTCTGGAGCTTGAAATTCAGTGTTTTCAAGGTGGGACCTCAACACAGCATTTAGTTGGAGGAACAATTGGATTAAATGCACTGAAGAAGAGTCATTTGCTTTTAGAGATGTCAGTTGTCTGTTAGAGTCCCTTGTCATCATGAGGAGTTCCATTCAATAGGCCTGGTTTGGGATGATTGATTTGCAGATTGATACTCATTTCAATCAGATACTCGTGATCTTTAATTAAATGTTTGCAATATTAACAGATTGAGTGACAGCATGTGTTTTCAATCTAGATTGATTCAAAACAAATGAAGAAGTATAAATCCAACATGCTGATTTATGCCCTTCCCTACTTTAGAAATGTGAAATATGGCAGCAATAATTAGAGTTAGGAAGCCACTGAGCTCCATTTACATGGCGAGTATTGAAGGGGTTTGGAAAGCAAGCCAGACTTCAAACACAACAGCTGTGGTTTTTGGAAGAACAAGCACCCAACACACACAAAGTTGTTAGCAAAATGGTAAACCAGATGGGTCACCTGATTCATATGGACAATATTGTATCACATCATGCATTCTGAACCCCTTTATATGACATCATGCAATTCAAACCCCTTTGTATGACATCATAAAATCCAAACCCTTTTGTATGCGACAAAAAGTCAATGAGCAAAAGAAGGGAAATGGCTATGAAGTGAATGGTCACCTGAATTGCACAAGGAGATAAAAACCAAAAACCCAGACCTACAGTAGACTGGATTGCTATACAATGAGGAATGAGTATGCTGCAGTTGGAGATCGCCCAGGCTATAATCTTTGAAATTTCAGCTACTATGGAATTGATTGACTTAAGGTCTACTGAGTAAACCCTATCACAAGGAGTCCATTACCACACTCCAATTGCAGGCATTATATCTCTGGCACAAGATCCAACTCTACTCTGTTCTCTTGGTCCAAAATCTGAAGAAAGACAGGGTCCACCTTGATGTCACTGTTCACATGTACCTGGAGAACACACATGTCATAAGTTGAAAGCTTTGAAAGAGGAAACGAAATAAGACTGTGAGATTATCCACTGCTGCAATCAAGGGTAGAGCAAATCAGACTAAAGATCGGAGACTGAATAGCCACTGAAGTATACTGGACTGTACAAGAAGAGATCGACATGATGTGACTAAGAATGGAGTACTATTAAATCTGGCACTCCCAATGGCTTGTAGCAATTGACTCATACAGATTGGATGGACAGCCAAAATACCTCAAAATTGTGCTTCCACTTCCAGACTACAGCACAACCAGATATGGTGACAACAGAGTTGAGTGTCATTTCCCGCTTTGTAACATCTGCAAAGAGGTCCTTGAGATGGTTGGTCATTTTGAGCCCATCAAGCTTTGCAGGCACTTCCATCACCTGCTCACTCTTTGCTTCCTGACTCCCTGAATCTACCTGCTCCACATAGTTCTTTCCATGAGCACAATGCACTCCATAGGTACATTTCCCAGACTGCTTGCTGCCTATGTAACACATAGTCAAATAATTCTTGTCATCATGATGTATGTATGTATTTTCCAGACTGCTACTTATGTAATTCCTCATTCTACCATTCCTTTTGCTCAAAGCTCACTCTACATTGAACCATTTGGTCTAAAGTGGAAGGAATTTAGTGACCTAAAACTTCGTTATCACTTGAACAACAGAGGCACAAATTGGAGAGAACAAAAGTGAGAGCAATTAAGATACTGTAGAGCTGTGCCAATCAGAAGAAACCAAAATCACTCAATCATGTCATAAGGAAACAAAGCAGCTAAAACAACAAACAAAAAGCATCTTGTCACACAATGGCTCTGCCCTTTAAATGGCATCCATAAGAGCATCTCCAGCAGTGCTCAGTATGTAACCCTGCAAAAATATTTCTCACATCCAAGTTTAGTTATTTACCTTTTTCCAATCCCATCCATAAAACTGAAACTGGGACTGCAAAAAGGTGGGAGACTACTAATAGCAAAGCACTTGGACCAATCATTATGATTGGCCAATCAAAACCTGGGTTCGTATTTATTACTCTTCTTTGGTAGGCGTTAGGCTTTGCTGTGCATTTTACTAGCCTCAGAAATTTGTGCAAAAATGAGAGAAAAAACCCTGTGTATATATATAAACAAGGATGGAAATCCATCCATAACAAGTACAAGGCATGTCGAAGCAAATGTAAGCACACAAGAGGAAAACCAAAACAATCAAAACTGTAGTAATGAAGCAGAAGACCTAATGCTAAAAGGGCATCCTCTGCCACAAATCAGCTAGTGATGGAGGTGCACTAGCCGATATGTGTGGAAGAGATGAAGAACTGTGACTAAGTGTGGCAGCCCACTGAAAAATCGCGATGGCTTGCGCCCGCTGGAGGGCTATCGACGCTCATTGCCTGTAATAAGATATAAGCATCGAAGGTACCAAGGAGGTCTGCTAATGGCGAGCTATACTGGCATGTACAAAAGAAGTCAAAGAGGAATCAAAGCGAGGATGGAGACAACCATAGGTCTCTATGGCAAGGGGAATGAATGCCTCGGAAACTGGTGCAAAACTGCCTGGCCAAAAGCATTTTGCAGAGCCAAACAAGCATGTTTTGACTTCTCTTCACCCAATTTTAATTTGCAGGGTCACATACATACTAAGCACTGGTGGAGTTGCTCTAAGGATGATAAATAGTCAACATACTAAATTGGGATCACATGGTGGTTAGCATGGTGAAGCTCAAGTGGATCCTTCAGTTATATGCAGGAAATGTTTCTGTAGTGGACTCCACATGACCCTGGAATGTAGGGATACCAAACCTTGGCCCGTTTTTGGGGTGCATCACAATGTCTCCACCCTGAAGGATAGAGCCAACAAACAAGAAACACAAACCTGGGCTTGGCCGAGGAGAGTGCCTTTGTAGTAGATGTCCATGACTGTACTGGAGAATTGGATGGGAGTCACATTGGGGTTAATGACTTTGATGAAAAGCGTGAGCGACACGTCCACCACGGCCATCGGTAGCGCGGATTCCGTGGTGAAACGCACGTTGAAGCCGCTCAATGTGATAGACTGCACCTCGAACACGGGGTCACGAGGTCGAATACTGTAAAGGCCCACTCCCGCTCCCACCACTCCTACTGCGGCCAGTGAAATCAGAGCCATGTCGCAAATCAAAAACCTCTGCTCTTCTTCTTCTTCCTCTCTTGCTGCGCACTGCACTGCACTGCTCCCAATTCTCAACAACTCCGACTTCCTCCGCGTAATTTCAACAGACCTTTCTCCGCATTTCAAGTACAATTTACGTCTTGATCTGCTGCTGCTGCTGCTGCTGCTGCGCTACTGCATTCTTGAATCTGCGCATTTTCTCTCTTTGGACGATTAAGGGCGAAGTCCTCCGCCCGTCCCGCGGAACCATGCACTTTCCTCCAAGCAACTCGACGAATCAGGAGAAGCCACGTGTAGATCGGCGAGCAAAGAGTTGACAAGTGTCATGCGGCCACCTGCCCCAACCCATAGCCGCACGGGACTAGTAGCCGTTGGATTGGGGGACAGCGGCTGATGATGTGCGGATTTATTTATTTTTGGACTTGTTTTGATGGATGGATGAGTTGGGACTTAGGAAGTAGGTATACAGATTTTCTGATTTTTTGGTGATTTTATTATTCATCCATGGTGACGGGTCTTCTAGTTAATAATTCTGCATGGAGAAGGATGGGTCTTTCATGTCGATGATATTCATAGACAACGAGGATTTTCTTTTCTTATTCATTGATATACTGAATATTGGTCCCAGTTCTGACTGGATGAAGTTGAGTGATTTTGCAGCCTAGGTTAATTAGTGGATGAAGTTCATGGGTGGTTTTGCAGCCTTTGACCTGAAGGTTAGTCATTTTAATAGATTTGTGTGAGACAGGGAGCAGGTGATTAGAGCATCTCCACTGGTGCTCAGTATCTCACGTCTAAGTTTCGTGTTTTTTTGGCAACCCCACCAATAAAACAGGAACTGGACCTGCATATATGTGGGGACTACTAATAGCAAACCACCTGGACCAATCATTATCATCGACCGATCAGAAATACTGAGTTGCAGTTAGGTCCAATTTATTACACTCTTTTTTGGAAGTGCACAACTGTGTTTCGCCTTTTATCAGCCACGGCAAGCTGCACGAATTTGGGGCAGAAAAACCAATTTCCTGAGATAAACCGGCACGTTTTGACTTTTTTGCAATAAATTTTAGTGTCTAGAGTCACATACTGAGCACCGTTGGAGATGCTCTTAGTGGGTTCATGTTAACAGTTTGCACTAATCAAGTCTTTAAACACCAGACCCTATGCCCCTTGCAATCAACTACCTTATAGACTCTAGTGTTTTGTGAAAAAAACCTTTTGCTGCATTGGTCCAAGAGTGAACTCAAATGTCATTGGCCCCAGTGTTCAGGCGTGGGACATAAAATAGTGAACAAAAGGATCAATATGATGAAAAGGGATTGATGGGTTCAAATGTTATTGATGAAAGTGTAAGTGAAATAAGTGTAAACATGACTTTTTATCAGTTCAAGTGTGAACTCAAGTATCGTTGGCCTCAAGTGGTAAGGTTTGGGATCAATTTTTCTTTTTCTTTTTCTTTTTTTCCTAATGAAATGAAGCCTAAGAGTGAAAAAACATTCACCCCCAAAAACATTGCCTTTGGAAAAGATAAAAATGAAATGTCTTTGAAACAAAGTGTGAAAAGAGTTCAATGTCATCACATTGCATCAACTTGTCAAATGTTGAAAGCTAGTACATAGATGGAAAATTAATTGACCCATCTACTTTTTGTTGCTACATGTCCATGCTTAAGTTTTTTTTACCTTACATCCATCGCCATGTTGTGAACTGCAAACATTTGGGTCATGAAAGTGATGACCTATCACCATCAACATCCCTCATTCTCATTCCTTCACCAAGGTAAGACTCTCACTTCTTTCATTTGAAGGGATATGAAAAGGCAAACAAAAGCACCAATATGATGGAGGTATTGATTGGTTGAAAATTTTATAAAATTTAACAAATTCGTTATTAAAATCACATTAATGAATGATGGGTTGACTAGGACTGTGAATTTTCACTATAGTGAATGTTCAATGGACAATTTTCACTAAATTGCATTCCCATCCATGTATCAATGGAAACCCAATGGAAATAACATGGCTGTGCACAAAATATTTTTTATTTTATAAAATTCCCATGAGAATTTGAGTTATTTTTGCAATTCAGTCACAAAATTTTCATTTAAAGTTTGAAACTCTATGGATCACAATTTTAAGCCATTATCTTGTATCATTGGAGATGTGGGTTGCTCATTATTCATTTATAAGGATTAAAGGTGTGATAGGAGGATGGGAAGGTGGGACACAATGCAATTCATTCCATGTATTTATTTACTTAAAATAAATCAACAACTTCCAAAACAAAATGTTTGCAAGGTGCATGGGACATTTGTGACAAATTGAGTTTTAAATATTGGGTCTTCATTAAAACAAAGGCTTAAAGGTTTGGTACAAGTCCACCAAATTAATTGTACCTAAATTACTAAAAAAAATTTAATATATAGTGTTGCAACAACTTTATTTGTTCCCAGTCTAATTCATTTAGTTCTTATTTACAATCCATGTGATTTTATTGTGTAAAAAAGTTGAATTCCATTCACACAAACTCTTTCCCCGCATCTTCATTGCTAATATCCATGTTGTTACTTTGTCTGCAATTCTATATGAAAATAACATTATGAACATATGTTCACCCCAATCTATTCTATTTTCATTAATTAACTTGGTTAATAATGTCCAACATTTATACAAAAGTGGGTTGTAGTTCATAAGCCTAAATCATTATGGGACCTTAAAAATGAAATAAGTTCATTACATTTTAGTGATTTCACCTTGGTTAAAGTTATTTCACTATAATATCATATGTTATTTCAAGTTATATTTTAAGTTATTCAAGGTCATTCTACTTTATGTTATTATAATTTATTTATCCTAAGTATAATAATTAAAATAATGTAAAATATAATATAATAACCTAAGGTAAAATAACCTAGAATAACTAATAATAAATTCTGAATTTTTTTTAGAATAACCTAAAAAAAATAACTACCAATAGCCTATGATAATATAACCTATAATAACAAAAAATAACCATTAATAACCACTAATAGAATAATCATCAATAGCCACTAATAACCACCAATATAATAACCATCAATAGCCACCAATAAAATAATCACAAACAACCTAATGTAATATAACCTAGAGTAGCCAATAATAGTATAAGGTGAAATAATTTTCTATAGCCAAAAGTAACCAACAATAGTTTCGCATAGCTAAAAACAACCAAAGAAGAAATAATTTATAATAGCAAAAACTAACTTATAATAGTAATAAATAACTTACAGTGAAATAGCCTACAATAGCCAAAAGTAACATAAATAGCCAAAAATAACCAAAAATAATTTAGAATTACCAAAAGTAACCTAGGGTGATATAACTAAAAATAGACAAAAATGACTGAGGATAACCATAAATAGTTGTAAATAATGTAGTGTGAAATAACTTAGAATAATGAAAAGTAACCTTATAATAGCTAAAAGTAGCCTAACATAAGTGATATTATTATATTAGTAAAAAAATTATCCATTTATTAAAAAAAAAATTTAATAAAAATGGTCATTGAAATGTTATTAAATAATGATATTAAAAAAATTGTTCAAATGATTTTACACTTTCAAAAGGAAATAAATGAAATTATGTACATTATTTAAAAATAAATAAATTAATCATTTCATTTGAACAAAATCTTAATAATATATGAATTTTCAAAGTTTACGTTTTTGTAATGTTTAAAATCAAATATTTGATAAATAGAATGTAATGTAACACATTATTATAATAAATGTGTTGGCTTGATGGTAGGGGTGTTTGTATGCATCCTAAAACTCAAAAAATCAATCCTCACAAATGGTGTGTTTGTGGTCAATAATGGTAACTTGATCAAATATTCTCCTATGTAGATCCCTAAAATAAATGCCTACTTAGGTTGATTACATGGCCTATGTACATAGGCTATGATTTTAACCTAACGTAGGTAGTGACATGTGTTAATAATTCATAGGTTGAAAATCATGAAATTATCAATAATATTAAATATTACATTAAATATTAAATAATCTAAATTTAATTAATTTCCATGTTGCCTAATTAATTAATTAGCAAGTGAAATGGCTTGGTAAATTTGTATTTCACTAGGTATTAGTGGACCAATTCACTGTCCATAACAATTGATCCCCGTTCACTGGGGGGTTAACCATTTTCACCATAATAAAAATGTCCAAATTCATTCAAAATCTAATGTAGCCTAAAATGAACTAAAACACATTTTGGTGTAATGTAAATACCTTGTTAGTAAACCTACCCATTCCCTTAAGGATAATAGATTATAGAACCCACATGTTTAAATAGAAAATGATTTATCAAATATTTGATGACATCATTAATGAAATGAACTCCTTAATCTATGACTATAATCAAAGGACATCTAAACCTGGTTAATATGCATTCATACATAAATTTTGCTATGAATGTTATAATATTAATTTCAATGTTTTTGCTTCCACCCACTTGGAAGCATAATTTGTGGCAACAAAAATATATTTGTTTCATGTATATATTCATACTGGCTTGATTAGCCCCGCAAAATCAAATACCTATTTCATAAATGGTTCTTCTAGAAGACGTATGACCAACTTTGCAAGACTTTGAATTGTTAATCCTCTTGTTCTTTAACATGCATCACAAGATCTACAATAATCATGCACATTTTTATACATGGTTGGCCACCAATATCCAACATATAATATTTTCCTCTACAATATTTCAGTTGCAAAATGCCTTCTAGATGGTCCTTCATCCAATTATTTTTCACTATGCTTGTATAATTGTCAAGCATTGTCGTAGTCTATTATCTTGGCCCATTTTGTATAAGTCACCATTCTTGAGTGTGAAAGGTTCTATTCTTTTGACCAATCTTTATTTCTATTGTATTAATAACACACCTTTAATATGTTTTGTTTTCGAAAATTCTTTTACATCATTTAACCATTTTTGCTCTGTGTAAAATAGATTTACATCTATGGTTTGATCAAACACACCTTTGGGTTCTATAATATATGGTAGTTTTAACAATGCATCTACAACTACATGAGTTCTACCTGGCTTATATAGTACTATGAAATCATATTTTAGGAACAAGAATATCCATCTAGTTATTATCCTTGAAACCTATGGTGTGCTGACCAAATAGACCAATGTTGTATGATCTACATAAAAGACAAACTTATTGCCGAACAAATAATGTTTGAACTTGTGCAAAGCAAAAAACCATTGTTAAAAGCTCTCTCTATATTGTGCTATAATTTTGTTCTGTTTTGTTCAAAAGCCTACAAACATACACTATTGGTTGATCACTCTTCCCTATTACATTCTAAAACAACATATCCCCCACAACTAACAAGGAGGCATATGTATCAACATGAAATTCCACATGCCAATTTGGTGAAATGAATATTGGTGTTTCAATATTTTTCTATTTGACCAACTCCCAAGCCTTCTGACATTCCTCTATTTTTTTGGTCAGTTTAGTGATAGGTGCCATAATGACAAGAATTTTTTTGATAAAACATTTGTAAAATTATGCCATCCCATTGAATACTTGAATTTACTAAGGATTCTTAGGTGGTGGCATGTATACTATTTCTTGTATTTTTTTTTAATTTGGTAGTTTCCCTTCTTTAAAAATAATAAAACCTAATATCATCCTTGAAAATACCATAAATGCACATTTGTCTAGATTCAAATCAATGCCATATTATTTACACTTTTGAAAGTGTAGTATGAACTTTTGTAGATGACTCTCCATGTCACTATACATTGTAAAATCATCCAAATATTTTCTAAATGTTTGATAATAGCTCTCTAATATGTTGGAAGTCCATTTTTTATTCCAAACCATATCACCTTCCATATAAAAGCCCCCCTATTCTATAACGAATGCAATTTTGTATCTGCCTCTAGAGTTATAAAAATTTAATGATATCTTAAATATCCATCTAAGAAATAATAAACCTCATACCCTGTTACTATGTTCAACATTTCATCTGTGAGAGGTAATGGGTATGGATCTTTATTTGTGGCTGCATTTAGTTTTCTAAAATCTATATAGATTTTCAATTTGCCATTTTTTTGGGGTACTATTACTATGCCTGACAACCATGTAGCCTCCTCTACAAATTGAATGAATTTATCTGCTAACAACTTGTCTATATTTTGTTTGACTATTGTAGCATAGTTTGGATTTAATCTATGCCTAGTGTAATGTGGTGATGGTATAGTAATGTCCAACTCAATTCAATGTTGTGCCAGCTTTAATGAAATCCCTTTCAAATTTTTGTATGTCCATGCAAAGACATCTTTGAACTCCTTCAATAGTTGCTCCATTTCGAACACCTTGCTTGTTTCCAAATGTGCATTAATTTTCACCATCTATGGTTCTAGATCAATTCCTACATTAAGTTTCATCAATTGTTGATCTTTAGTTAATGTCCATCTAATTGTTTGCAATTCTTGTGCTTTGATTAATTTTGCTTGAATTTCATCCATTGTAACACTCCTTGGTTGATGATTAGAATATATCTTCGGATACACATTATCCTCCAAAGCTACTTTTGGCTCATATATAATGCTAGCTAACTTATTTATTGTGTTCTATATTATAGATTCTTGCTCTGAAATACTAGTCTACACTTTTATATCCATGATCTCCACATCTATGGTTTTAAATTATCTCAAGTAAATTGATTGTTCCTATTGAGAAACTTTTTGGCTCTATAGCAAAGATGATATCTTTTTTTTCGTCTGTGATACCATTATAATAATTATAACATAATAACATTTATGGTATTTTTATTTCACCTTTCGAATGTTTGGTGATTATAATTGTTGTGACTGTCCCATTCCTTTGTATGGTAACAATGTTACTCCTCCAATCATGTGCCATTTTAACATCCTTCAACCATGGTCTCCCCAACAACATGGAATAACTAGAATCTACCACACTATTTTGAAGTACAGTAAACATAATTATGTAAGGAATGCCATGAACATATACCTTTAGATCTTTAATCAACCCCATTAGTTTGTGGTTGTTTAATATGCCATCTTCAGATTATATGGTGTAGGTTAAGCTTTGGAAGCCCCAACCTTAATTTCAACTTTTTGTGATGATTTAATTCCGAAACCTCCATCTAGCGAAACTTCTATTGTATTCTTCCCAATCTGTACTTGGATAACTGCCATATGATTATTTATTGCTACAATAGTTATCCTTACTTTTAGTACTAAATAACTAACTTGTTTTTTTGTGGTTGCTCTACTTAAAATCTAACTTTTCTTTCATTTTAGCTTCTACAAAAAATATCTCTTTAATTCAAAAACTATTTTAAACAACTATCCCAAGTTCAAAGTATAACCTGTTTCCACCATATATTTACCAATGTCTAGAAAAATCTCTTCTACTATAATTAATTTTTCCTGTGAATTCACTACCTCTTGATATTTTTATGCTTCCACAAGAACAAAATTTGGCATACTTAGTCATGTTGTGTTCCATCCCTCCATGGATGTGGATGGGCTTTTGTTTGGGTCTGTGTTATCTAAATCTATTGATTTGTTTCCACCATTGACTTCTTCAACCGTTCTTTTTTCTCCCAATCAATAACTCTTTGTTTTCCTTGGTTTTTTATCTTTGAACACTTATTATTTAGTTGTTTTACTTCTTGTTGTACCATTAATATCCACGACATTCACATTTGTAATGATTGTTTGTGTCTCAGCAATAGGTTGAACCTTTGTTATTATCACACATTTCCCATGAAACATCTTTTGCATCTCAGTAAACTTTGGACAATCTATCATTTTATGTCCATTCAAACCACAAATGTGGCATGCATATGAAGATGTCTTCTATGGTTTTTGACTTGGTTATGTTGCCTTTGTGGTTACCACCGTGGTTTACTTTTTCTTCTTTCTACATGTCTTCACATTATGATTCATCATATCACAATTTGTGCAATACTTGTTAGTCTTCCTTGTATTATTCTATGTTTTTGTTAATGCTACTTGTTTAATATTTTGTGATACTGACAGTGCACTCTTTGCTTCTGTAGTAGCCATGCTTTCTTCACACAACATCGTCACCTTTTTATGTTATAGTGTTGACCGCTTCATCCTTAGAGTCAGATTTTGAGGTATGACTACAAACTTGCTCTAAACATAATAATCAAGAAATTATCTATGGTTAGTACTTGTAAACCATGAACTAGCTTCTGAATCTATTCATAATAAATCTCCACCTTTTCAGTCTTTTCATGCTTCATGTTATTTAGCTCCACGTATATTTGTTCATCATTCTAAATCTTTCAATGACATTTGCAAAATGCCTATGTAAGTTTTGAAAAAATACAATTAGGATTGTATTTTTTTAAAACTTACATAGGCATTTTGCAAACGTCATCGAAAGATTTAGAATGATGACCAAATATACGTGGAACTAAATATAATTGTGGCATTAGTTCGATGTTGTATCTCTTAACATATAACTAAACACATTGATAATATATTCTTTAAAAGTCTTTGCATTTGCCCTTATTACAAAATTGAACATTCTAACATGAACATCTGGATCAACATATTTTTTAAAGTCAAGATACTTAAGAGCTACCCTATTTGGCTTAATAGAATGGCCATCTTGGTGATCAAAAATTTGTACAATCACAACATATGGTTTTTGATATCCTCCTCTTGGATTTGCTACATCTATATTTGTATACCTTCCAATAACCATTGAACTCATTGGTGGTCAATCTGTAGTCCTATTCACATGAGTAATCATTATTGGATTGGTAAACACCATCTAAGATGCCCCAACAAATCCAATAGTTGTTGTTGATAGTGTCAAACTTTGATTTAGATTCCTTCAAGTTGAAATTCCACCTAATCCACTTCCCAAATTTGTTGCAGATCTAATTAGCACTCCACCTTTGACAACATTCATGCTAGGTGGAACCATTGTTTCCACTCATGTGGTTGTCATGACAACATTAGGTGATTGAGTAACCTTTATTCTAGTAGGTTATTTCCAAATTTCAACAATTGTTGTTTCTGACATTCTTGGTAAAATTGAGTTGATTCGAATTTGGCAATGCCCCATTCTATGGTTATTCATTGGTATCCTCTATGGTAAAAATGTGGATGTGAATACATCTCTAGTAATTTGTTCCTGAATTGAATGGATGGACAAATCTGTTGACTTTGTGATCCCAATTGACCTCCCAATTCCATACCTTTCAATCCATTCTAGAATACAAAAATTGTTGGTTCCTAGTCTTGTGATTGATCCATTAATGTTCTTGCCACATTCTATAACTCCACATGTTTAGCAATACCTACTTTAATGTGAAAGGCACAAAAGGACATCCATGATTGCATGTCCTTCTTTCTCACAAAATGCACAAACCCTTGAAAATAATATGACTACCTCTAAATCCATAGATTCATGATCTTGTGTTTCAGCTGTGTACCTTGTTTGATCCAACTCTAGATTTCTTTGATGTGAGTATGATTATGGCACTTCATCCAACACATTCACCTGTGCATGTACATATTTAAATGATTATAAGTAATTTTCTTTGGTCTCATCAACCACATCAATATTGGTGTTTTCTTCCACCTCCCAATCTTCCCTTGGTTCATAGTAATTTGGAGATGCAAATTAATACACAAACCTAGGTCATATACCTCTTATAACATCCCTTCCTTCACTAGAAACCAACTTTAGACTTGAGATTTCTTATATCTAATCAGGTACTATAGAAATCCTTATTCTGTCTTGATATTTTCGACTTTGAACCATAGATTGTGATTGAGAAGTATATTGCACCCACTCATTTGGGTGAGTAGTCGATTGCATCTTTCTCCATGGAGATTGTTGTCTATAACTATGCCTTTTCTGAAGACCCCAAGTCCATACTTCACGTTGTACCACCTTTTGTGGTAGAAACGACTTATGCTTTGTAGGTCTTTCTTTTGTTCTTAGAACTCATCTATCCAACATTAGATTCCAATATGGGGGTTTTGTAAGCCCTGCATACTCCTTTCCACTTTCAAGATTATTTTTTGTTTGTTTTTTAATAATTTAATGATTTGCCTCCAAATTTAATTGTTACTATAAACTATGGGCCACTGTCCAATTCATCTTGTTTCACAATCCTTCATCTTCAGAGTCTATAAATCACTTTGTAATCCTTATGAAGTTAATCGTTTAAACTTTTGAAACTTTTTAACATACCCTTTTAAATTTTGAATTGAAAAACAAAACTATTCCTTTGAACATTTTCATCTATAGTACAACAACAAAAATTATAGAAAACCTTTTTGTTACTATTAAAAAAATAATAAAAAATTCCACACAAGATGGTCACCAAATGGTAGAAATGGATTTAATTCCTGTAAAATTATTCCACACTGTTGTAACATCAAATTTGCACTACAATATACACACATTCACAATTTATGCTCTAATTCTAAACACACCTAACTCTACGATTCATTAAAACACCAGATTCATGGTTATTTCATATAACAAAAATTTGTGTTTCAAAATACAATGTAAAAAAATCCAAAGATAAGATTATAATTCATTACATTACATTTTTTATACTACAAAAAATTCACACAACAATATGGATATGGAAATCATTACAAATGTATGTAATTTTTTATTTTATTGAAAATTTTATTAGAATTACAACAAAATTCCATATTCTACTAAATTGAAATCAAAACAACAAAATAAAATATATGGTATATCAAAAATAGAATCTATGGTTTTCTATTACAAAGTACTTATAACTATCCTTACTTCCCAAAATTGTGTCTCAAAATGAAAATTCTTTTCCTCAAATCTCCCATCTTTGGGCAGTCCCAAGTCATATCATCATAATTCAAAACCAACAAGAATTCAAAATTCAAACTTACAAATTTCCATGAACAATCCTTGTTTTAAATGTCTTGTTCATCCAAACCATATAATCATCCTACCCCCTTAATAGTTTAATCTCTTGTTAGATTTATATTATCATTCCTATTTCATTGATGACTATAATATACAAATTTTCATTTGGGTTTTGCATTACTCGTGATGATCAAATTCATATGATGTTCAAATATTAATATATTTTCATTTGTTCTTTGAATCCTACAATTTCAAAACAAAATTTCATGATCATAAACATTTTTCATAAAATCATTTTCATTTTTCATTCATTTTATAACATGAAATTTAATCTTTTCCTATTCAAAACATCCCAAAAGAAAAATTGTGTACCAATTATACCTAAAAGATCACATGCAACCATATCAATCTGAAAGAGAAATCTTTAAAGGATTAACCTTTTATTCAATGGGACATGACTTAAATGAAATCCAAATATATATTGGTGTCATTTGGAAGGAAAAAAAATTCAATTTTCACATGTGACAATTCAAAAGTGATGATATGAAAACACAAACATGAAAAGGTTACGACATGAAATTGTCATGGTAGAATTATCGAGGACAAACCACTTAAGGAACCTAAAATCACTCCCTAAACTAGCTCAAGTCAGATTTTTAACTTATTTTTTAACCAACCTAATTACACGAAGGTTGCCAATTAATAAAAAAGAAACTATCTATGCAGGTCAGTGTTTTTTTTTCCCAACAAATTTTGTGTTTTTTTTGGAATTTTTTTTTCCCTAGTTGAAATTCGACTAATTTGTCTAGTTTTAGGGGGAAAATACCCAGCAATTTCAATATTACAAAATTGAAAATTATTTTTAAATTATTTTTGAATTATTTAAAAATATTATTATTAAAATTTATTTTAAAAAACCCTTATGTGGGTTTATTGAAAGGGGGTTGCTGATCTCACTTACTTTAGATATCGGCCGTTGGATTCGTTCCTATCCTGACACCTGTACAGTAAACTTGGACACGGATAATAGTCAGCGTCAGCAAGGGACATTCTGTTCAGGGGGGAGGAGGCCCCACTTTGCACCGTCCGATTGGAAGAATCTTAGCCCTCGATACCGTGCAATGTCCCAACTCCATCACGACACGTGACGAGTTTCTTTCCAAGCCGCTCCGATGTGAGCCGCAAGATCTACCGAAGCTCAGCTCGCAGCCGTCCGTGACAGATGGCAATGGGAAGAAGGATTGTGGGAAAGAAAAAGAGTGAGAGGCAGCTCGAAAGATGCTGTTCGCCGTATCTTTTACTCTCCCGGAGAGTGCTATCAGCCGCAAAAGGAGCGGCGTGGGAACATCTGGAGCGTACGAGTCGGAAAGATGTGAGAGATGATGCGTGAAAGAATTTGAAGCTTGGCGACAGTCGTCATCGTCGCCACTCCCCCCTACGTCTCGCGAGAAAGTACGCGTGCGTGGGTTCTTCTCACTTCCGTTTTCTTCCTTTTCACGTCCGCCAGAAAAACGCCGGATTCTTGAGCGATCGACGACTTTGGCCCAAATCCGCATCGCTTCAAAGCTTCGAGTTCTCAACGATTTCAGAGCTTTTCTTCCTTCCTGGTATGTTGTGGCTCCCATTAGCAGTTTTTTTTCCTCCTCGTTTGGTTCATGTTTTGTTTCTGAGCTTTGCTGCTCGTCTTCTTCTTCGTCTTCATCTTCATCTTCTGTTTGGTTCATTCATTGGCACGGACGAGGTTGCGATCTCCTTGGCTTCATGCGCTTCTTCTTTTACCGGTTCCAAGGCTCTCTTAGTTTGTAAAAAAGAGCTTCTCAGTACAGTCTTAAAGGTTTCCTCTCTTCTTCCCGTGTCGTCATTGGCGTACAATGATCCTTTCTTTTCCTCTCTTCTTCCCGTGTCGTCATTGGTGTACAATGATCCTTTCTTTCGTTTAAGGTTTTGACCTCGCATTTGTCCTTGGAAGTTTTGTTTTTGTTTTGTTTTGTTTTGTTTTTGGTTAAGAATAGGTTCTGCCGATTCTACTTGTTTCTTGTGTCATTTTGCATAAATGCTTGCGATTTACTTCACTGGGAAATACAATCTGGAGGTTCTGGATTTCGCAGTCCTTGGCAGTTTTCGAGGTTAAGCGCCTTTTTAAAGATTCTTTTTTGGATCTCTTGCACTGATCTGCTCTTTGTATTGGAGTCTGTGAGGTTTTTACATGCTTGAGGTGCCGAGTCCTTTTCGAAGAAAGTTGCGGTCTTTGTTTCGTTTGATGATGATGAGTAGCTTTTAGGCTTTGTATCGATCCTTTCTATTCTCTCTGCTTGCGGAGCGTTTTCTATTCGGTATTATTATTGGAGCTGCATCTTCCGCCAAAGAGAGTGTTTGTTCGCACTGATATTGTATGGAGTGGCGATTTTGAGGCATTGAATGCCATAGACATACTGCCAGAAGCGCCACTTAGAATGTATGTATGTACTGGAATCGCCCGACCACTGATTCTGCATTTGCAAAGGAAGGGGTGTCGTCTATGAGTGATCAACTGAGACAGGGGAGCATGTATTGTAACGCGGTCATATTTTAGATCCTGGAGAGATAGACTGACGTGGATCAGATTTGGCTTCTTCAGGATGTAGAAAATATCGCTAGTCTCTCTTTTTCTGGTGATTGATGTCAGTTCCTAATTGCATTGCAAATCTGTGGCTCAAATCTAGTTAGTGTTTTTTCTTTTTTTTCCTGATATTGTGATCTTGTCTGCCTGCAGATATGGATAAATAGCTGTTGATGCATGTATGTGACTGTGAATCTCGAATCTTGCATGTGGAGAAATGAGTTGGTGCTGCTACTGTTCGGAGGATAAGGAAGATATTGTGAAAACCCCTGAAGCCCGGAGAAATTTTGATGGAAGTGTGCCTTCTGGTACTCCAACAACTTCTACATGCCACGCCCGCCCCCCCCCCCAACTTCCCTTCTAAGCAAGACTGGTCTTGTCTTCATGAAGGATTTTTAGCATGTCATAGTCTTTTCATGAGCTGCATTGTTGAATGATACCCTGAAGAAGAATCAAATCATCAAAACTGGCAGTTTAAAGTTCAAGCAACCCAGAGATGAAAATGTTGCCAGATGTTCCTGCCAATCATTTTCATGAGTGTTGATATAAAATTATAATCTACATTTATCTAACCAGAGAAATCCTTATGATATTGTTGGTGTTGTAAACTGTGCACTCTTACAGGAAACCCATATGATTCAAGGGCAGCAGAGCCTGCAAGAGCAGGTCCAACTGCAAGACCACAGCCTATTTCAGTGCCATCACTGTCCATTGAGGAGATCAGGGAATGCACAGATAACTTTGGACCAAAGGCATTGATTGGTGAAGGATCCTATGGTAGGGTGTATTATGCAACACTACAAGATCGTGTGGCAGCCATCAAGAAGTTAGACGCCAGTGCTCAACCAGAGACTGAATTTCTTTCCCAAGTTTGGCTTCTGACCTTGATATAATTAATTTTGTTGTTCCTCTGCACAAATGACATTATTTGGATGTGTCAATCTACTAAGTATGTTGCATGTATATGCAGTTACGCACCATAGCTTTGACTGTCTAGTGTAATGTTGGTGACCTTTGTAGGGTACTTTGAAATACATTCCAAATGCTGACACCCTACCTATCTACCAGGGACTAATAATTGACTGCAAGCAGACTTACAAATTCATTGGATACCTAAACTCATTCACTTTTCATTTGTCTCATGCAGTTGTCTTCAGTCTCAAGACTAAAGCATGAAAATGTTGTTGAGCTCATCGGCTATTGCTTGGATGGGTCTTTGCGTGTACTTGCATATGAATTTGCTACTATGGGGTCCCTTCATGATATTCTACATGGTAAGTCAATTTTTTCCTGGCCACTGGTAGTCACAATTTGGAACACATTTTGCAGAGTTCAAGAGATGATTCCCAGGAGGAACTGATGCATAACTTACTGATTGGTGGATACAAAATCCTCTGACATCTTCATGCACCTGAAATTAGTTCTTTAGAAATCTAATGTAGGTGACATGGCTGGCAGAACCAAAAGATTTTGGTTGGCAGAGAAGATAATCCTGCAAGCAGGCCTTGCCAAATTTTGCACAACCATTATCTTCAATAACATGTTTATTTTCAGTTTTGCTTTCTCCCTTTCTTTTCTTGGTTACTGAGAGTTTATATTGATTGTTTGGCAGGTAGAAAAGGAGTGAAAGGTGCCCAACCAGGGCCAGTGCTTGACTGGATACAAAGAGTCAAGATTGCCGTTGGGGCAGCAAGGGGGCTGGAGTATCTTCATGAGAAAGCACAACCATCTATCATTCATCGGGATATCAAATCCAGCAATGTGTTGCTTTTTGATGATTATGTGGCCAAGATTGCTGACTTCAACCTATCCAATCAGACCCCAGACATGGCTGCTCGTCTACATTCTACACGTGTTCTTGGCACCTTTGGATACCATGCACCTGAGTAAGTTGCTGTAAACTTCCATTACATGTTTTGTATGCAGCACAAAACTGTGATGGTCTATTCAGCTCATCACATTAGCTTAAATTGTAAGAGTGTTATTACGGCAGCCTTTCACTATTATTCATGGTTAAGGTGATGGTCTGACACCTTGAGAGTGACTCTCACAAGGTTATCATTGCACTCATCTTTGTTAGTCGGTCTTGCTGGAACTGACAGTATGGTTAACTTCAAAGTGTTCTATTGGTTTTTTCATGCAATCTCACAGATGTGTAAGAGCATTGTTAATCTGGGAGGGTTGAGGTTGTGCATGCTTAAGTTGGCAATTTGGTCACATGGAACTAGAAATCTGATCTGTATCCAGTCATGGATCAAAGAGTGGAGCACTGTGCAGTGCACATGGGGCAAAGCTCTGAGGTTCATGTGGTGGGTACTGGAGACCAGCAGGTGCCCTAACACTGATGACTCTATGTTTGTGTCAGTTGATCATTATAATGTTAACATTGATCATCTATGTTTGTAGTGGGCTGTGTAAATTCACAAAAGCTAAGCCCTGTTACAGCATACTAAAGCCATCACAAAGTTTGAATATTGTGGCTGCAGTAATAGTCCTTACTCTGATACCATCAAGTCCAAGTTTTTGAAACATTTGCCTTCATTGATATTTTAGAACAGGCTTAGTGGAGAGGATTTTGCCACTTGGAATTTAAAAGATTGTACTTTGCAGCCTGTAGTGATCGACAACACTATGTCCTATTGAGGTCCAGGTTATGGAAACACTAGAGCCTGAGCACATAGTGAGGAGGATGCAAGGGTAATTGAAACTCAAATCTAAAGGTGATTGTAGAACTGAGAAATTTGCTGCCTGCAGTGATGATTCATACTATGTACCATCAAAGTCCAAGCTGTGAAAGCATTGACGATGACTAATATCTGAGCACTGGCATTATCATAAGATACAATTTGTGTTGTCTGTGGAAGTTGTAGAACTGAGAGATTTCCTGCCTGCAGTGATGATTTATACTATGTATCATCAAAGTCCAAGCTATGAAAGCATTGACGATGCCCAAATATCTGAGCACAGGCAGTACAATAAGATGTGCATTGGTGATAATGATTATCTGAGTGTAGGATAAGAAGAAGGTTGTCTTAGTTGTCATGTGCCATCAGTAAGTCATGCATTTTTAATTTGTGAATTGCTGCTTAAAGATGTGGTTTTAGACATATCTGTGTTTGTTTGCAGATTATGACTTACTAGAAAATGTCTGAGCCTCTCAAATGCTATGGAATGAATAGGGCAAGTATGAAGTTCATCTCTAACTGTCATCCTGCTGTGATGATTCTATGTGTACCATCAAAGTCAAAGCTGATCCAGCAGTGACATCAGCAATACTCTGAGTACAGGCACAAGTCTTGAGTCCAAATGGCGATTTTGTTCATTTTTGTGAAGGTGTTTGCAATTACAGCTGCTTGGATGAGCATGTGATAACCGTGTCTTGTAGGAGTTGCATGACAGATTGGTGCCTGTTTTTGATTCAGAGTAGAAAATTGACGAATGGCATTAGATGCAATGCTTTTCTCTGCAAGGAAGAGTTTATAGCAAATGCTGCTGGGTCAATGTCTGTTTAGACTAGTGGTTCAGACTATTATATCTTTTGTCCAAGATTCACAATCAGTGCCTCAACTGAATACCAAATACTATGTTTTCCTGACTTTTTGATTGGTTGATTATGGCAGGTATGCCATGACAGGCCAGTTGACGCAGAAAAGTGATGTTTACAGTTTCGGAGTGGTTCTTTTGGAACTTCTAACTGGTCGGAAACCTGTTGACCCTACAATGCCACGTGGACAACAAAGCCTTGTAACATGGGTAAATCAAATCTTAACTCAAGGAATTGACCTTTGCACTGATGCATTGACAGTTGTTGTAGCATTTCTACATTCCATTCCTCTAAGAAGAAATTGTCCTACAAACTGCATCATTTCTGTGAAGAGCTCAAGCAATCATGGAGTCTCTGCCCCTGATTGAACTGATTGTATTTGGTGTGTCTCCAGGCAACGCCGAAACTCAGTGAAGACAAAGTCAAGCAATGTATTGATCCCAAGCTGAGAAATGACTATCCTCCCAAGGCTGTTGCCAAGGTACATTGAATGCAATGTGTTTTTAGGTGTATACAGGTTCACTTGATATTTGCACAATAGAGTTGTGTCAGAAAAAGAGGTCATGACTAGAGCAAGTCAGTAGTTTACTATCCCTATTTCTCATGTTCCAATGGAATGTATGTCTGGAGTGTGAGATTTGATGGTTGCTGAGACATTTATCATTGTGTGATGCAGATGGCAGCAGTAGCAGCCCTGTGTGTGCAGTATGAGGCCGATTTCCGACCGAACATGAGCATTGTGGTGAAGGCACTGCAACCTCTGCTGACTGTAAGACCCACACAGCATGCAGAATATGGCAATGAGTAGAATTGCACTCTTATAGAGCCACTTAATTTATTGTTGCTTGCATGCATAGATACTAAACATCAGTGCTCCCTTCATGTGGATGGAAGAGGTAGCATGTCACTCATTTGCAGATAGCTGCCTGAGTAAAATTCATACTTCTTGCTTCACATGACTGTATGGTTACACAATGGCAAACTTTGTCAGTAGAACAATGTGAGTTTGCTCTTTATGTTTAGACCATTAGCAAGATTAATCCTGGGTTTGACAAGGGTTGAAATGATTAGGCTAAAATTGATTTTACTGAACAACAGTGACATTGACATGCCACTGGTTGCTAGTTCAAAGGGAGAAGCCATTGTGGGAGCTGTTTCCTGCTCATAAATTGACCTGGTGTGTATGTAGTGAGTCTCTAGTGCTGAGAGTTTCTCGAATGGGGGGGGCTGTGACTGTCTCTCCTATAAATTATTGCGCTATTCTGGTCACCTGGTAGCTCTTCAAGGTGCCATATATGGAATAATCATGGTTTTTAAAGGATGGACAATTGTTTCTGTATTGAGTACCAAATGACTCTACACATTTTCTGAAAGTTGTCACATGTTTCCTCTGTTCAAAATGACTGTAATCCTTGTGTTGTTACGAAGGTTGTTGTAGTTAGTGACAGTTGATTCAATCCATTGGGTGATGCACTCAGCACATCATAAGGTACCAAATTTCTGAAGCAAGAAGGCTTTTTGACTTTTCAAAGTAAAATGTCCCTTAATGGATACTATTCAGCATTCAGAACAGCCATCTACTACTGTCTTCCACATGATCCAAATCAGCTCTCTCCTTCAACTAAATATAGTACCTTCTTCTCTCTAGAAGGAAAATGATACATTATGTACATGGACATTGTCTCCATTATGATTAACAAGAATCAAACAACAATGCAAAACTACACCACAAAAGCTTACCTGAACCTTACTTGAATCTCAATGCTCCAAACTCTGAACCCTGAAAAACAAGAGGCTTATTGGGGAATGGCACCAACCTTTAGTCCAGTAGAGACCAGCAATAGTTAAAATTGGACATGTAAAATTCCCCAAGATTTGAACTCATAGTCCATAGTAACAACACCTAGTGAAAACTCCTCAAAATGTGAGACCAAATGATGTCCGTAGTCTCTACCTGACAGTCAGAGCCAACATAGCCATCCCTAATGCGAATCTCAATGCTCTAAATGGCTATCAGTCATGAGTTATACAAAGCCATAAATTGGACCTTATGCCATATTCACATGTAGTGTTAGGGCTCTCTAGGGTTAGCTGCCTAACTTTAGCCTAACTTCTATCACAAAGTTACATCTCAAAGTTGGCTACCCTAAAATAGTGAATTCAAATAGGGTATGAGGTATCTTTGGTACCTTCAACACACCATTGACGCATCATTTCAAGTTCACACATAGGGTCAATGGTACTGGTTCTTTGTTTTTAGCTTTTTGTTTTGCTCACCACTGCTTCCTTTTTCCATCTGCCCCATCCCTACTAGCTCCAAATTTTTTCTTCCTCTCTTCATTCTTGAGCTTTGTTTTCTTGTGGTGCTCTCAACAATTCCTCCTCCCTGCAGTACTCTCGACAATTTGCTATGTTTTGCATTCTAAGGGTTCTTCTCTTTTGAGTTTTGCACATTGACTCCAAGTTTAGTGCTTTGGTGGTTCTTCTCCTCTATGAGCTTTACACATTGACTCCAAGTAGCAATCTATAGGTTCTTCTCTTCTGAGCTTTGCGCATCGACTCCAAGTAGCATTTATCTTTTCTTCTTATTTCTTTTTGTTTGTTCATCATGTTTGTTCTTGAATTGCCCATGGATAGTAAAATAAATTACATACTTCTCTCAATATGCATTCCCTTGTTGATTGATCTATTGTAGGAAAATATGTTTCTATAGTAAAAGCTTCAATGTCAGTGCCCTTCTTCAACCCCAACTTCCTTCCACCAATTGAGCAATGTTCCATGCTTCTTCTAGCCTTTGCTGCATTGCATGAATTTCAACTTTCATTTTCTTTGAATTTGTTGTCCCAAAAACGTGGTCATTGGGTGAAGCCTTAGGAGCACTACTTGGTTTTCTAGGTTTTTGTTGACAAAATTTGACGAAAAAAGGTGGTTAGAAAATTCTGCATGAACAAAAACAACTTTGTTCAACATTGTAGATTGCCTACAACCCACTCTTCAAAAACAAGACACCGCCTACCATAAGGCCATACCTTTAAAAATTTGTGTGTATTGTTTCTTATAAGATGGTTCAAGGTGCCAATTTCCTTATTTATGGTGAACTCTTTGCTATAGGAAATTTTACAATATTTCTAGTTTTGCATGAGTTTGTTGATGCATTTATTTTCTAATATAGGTGTCTTATTTCTTGGCCTTGGGGAGAAGCAATGAAACTTGTTGTTGATGAATTTCAAGCTTGGTGAGGTCTTCCAAATGTGCAAGGTGCCATTGATGGCACTCATATATCTATTGTTAAACCTTCTACATATCCTGAAGACTACTACTATCACAAGGTTGGTGGGTATAATGTGATAGCACAAGCCATAGTAGATTGCAAGAAAAAAATTATTGATGTCTATGTGAGTCTTCTTGGAAGTGTGAATGATTTGAAGTTTTGCATAAATATTGACTTTATAGAAATGCACAATATCATGATCTATTTGCATCTAATAATTCAACCTTTCAAAACTGTTTCCAACCTTTTTTTTTAAATGACAGAGGTTATCAACTCATCACTTGGATTATGACTCCTTTTAAAGAAAAAGGACAGCATACAATTGTGGAATCATTGTATAATCGAAAGCACAAACAAGGTTGTTTTGTCTTGGAAAATGTTTTTGGCATTTTCAAAAAAAAACTTTAAAAGAGTTCCTTACCAAAACTAAATTTCATGTTTAATTTGTGCTAAATGTTTTCACCACTTGTTGTTTATTACATAATTTATTATGATCTCAAATTGAAACTGCAATTGAAAGATTGATACAGGTTATTAATGTTGAGATGCAACAACATCCACAATTAGACATGGCACAAAGGATGTTTGATGCAATTAAAGTTCAACAAACATTTACAATTGAAGGGCAAGAACGGTTTGCTGATGCAATGTGCAAGGAATTGAACATTTATTTTAGAGGACAAAGGTTTTAGACATGATCATAAAAAAGGTATGTAAATTCTAAACCTTCAACCTATTGGACAAATTGATTCACATCTGAATTTGCATTATTGTTTTATTCTATATCAAGTATTTTATATGTTGAAACCTTAATTTGTCCATCTTCTATTATCCATATTTTTTATTATAATCATCAGAGTCATGATTCAAAAACATTTGTTGTTTACCTTTTTCACCTTTGATAATCAAACTCAAAACATGGGTGAGATTTGTTATTGCTTGGACCATGTTCATTTTAATTTCATTGGTAATCTTATCTCTACCTTTGTAACAGTCCAACTACTTGTCCACAATACTCTCTTGAATCTTTGATCTCTTATCCTCCAAAATTAAACTTGTTTTAAACATTTGCTAAATATAATACATTAACTATTAAGTTATTCGTTATGTGGTTTTAGCCATGCTCTTGTGCATGGATGAGTACTTTCGTTTTACATTAATCTTGCCAATGCTCCTTTCTCCTCCACCTCTTGCATTGTGATTTATTTTGTTGATTGAGTTTGGTGTCTAAGGCTTTTGTGTTGAAGTGTTAACTCTGATGTGCATAAAGGTCTTCATTGGGGTCTTTACTGATGTTTGTTTTGCAGTTTCTATGGGACTTTACACTAGGATGCTGACAAGGTTTGCCATAGCTTTGTTCATTGCATTTTCAAAAGATTGTGAATGTTAAAGCGACATTGTGGTATATAGGCTTGCAATTTGATTAGGGCTTGAAACTTCTTTTTCAAATTCCCAACTATCTTAAACTTTTGATAGATCTTCATACCCACAAAAAACTTGCTTTATGCTTATGCCACTACCATTGATATCTATTGGTTCATCAATGGCGAGTTCAAGAGTTGTAACTGGATGGCAGATGTTGTCTGCATCTTGCATCAGATTTCAAGTGTATAAAGGATTGAACATTGGCCTTTTTCCCATGAATTCTAACATTAAATTGTAATGGATTTTGCTAAAATGCCATGGCGAATGGTGTGAAATCTTGTCCCTCAGGCTCATAACACAATGGTTTTCATTTTGATTTGTTCTTGAAATATGGTCGAAAATTTTCTTGAATTTTCCAAAAATGGATCCCCATTTGTCTTTGTAGGTTAGGCCATTTCTCATGTGTAAAGAAATATCAACATTCATCACCATTGCAAAGATTTTTTTCGATTTTGTTACCGTTGTCCCAAATTGATCTTGAGGGTCAACCTTGTCAAGAAATGCAATGTGTTCATCCCACTTTGCATTGATGAAAGTTAATACATCCTCATGCTCCCAATTAAGTTGTCATGATTTTTTTGACTAAACTTCAATTGATGTTTCTGAACCCATTAGTTTTTTCTTTCCTTTGTTCTTTGTTTTTTATGGACCTCCTTCTTGATCATGGATGAAAGGTACATCTGCATTGAATTGGAAAATTCGAAGTTTTTAAACACATTTGTTCTTGTTTCATTTTTTTGCATTGGAAATAATTGAATGAAAAAATAATGCAAAATTGAAACTTTTTATTCTCTTTGATGCCTTAGTCATTGTAATTATCCATGGCGAAATGAATTGCAGGTAATATTGGCCCCCTTTCCTGTGTGAGAGCTTCTTTTGTTTGTTGTTGTGGTGTTACTATTTAATGTTGTTGTTGAATGTGGATTTTGCAATTTTGTTATTGTTGTTCGTGAATGTGGTGGAACATTTTTATCCTTGAATGTTACTAAAATTTTGCGAAGAACTACTATTTTTGAATGTGAACATTACAAAGAACAAAGGTAGGTGAGCAAGGACCTAACGATGGTGGGCAATGATGAATAGTTTGCTAGCATTGAGTTATTTGCCCATTTTTGGGCCAAATACATAAGATTACATTTTTCTCTATAAATCTACATTTTTTTGAAGATTTAATGTTTGCAAGCATTCCCCTAACATTGAGATAAATTTGCATGCCACGTAGGGTGCCACATAGGAAATTGTGTTACCAAACATTTCAAATGTGAATTGTAATCTTGAAATGCACTTATTAACATTGAGTTACCATCAATTTAACACTTGTTGTGAATGGTCTTTTAGTTTCATTAATGAATTACATATTCAATAACTAGCCAAAGGAGCCAAATTACTGAATATAGTCAAAATGTTAATGTGTTGAGGCTATTTCAATAATCCAATTCTTCTCAATAACTACTAGGTGTAACCGGTTTCTGGACCAATGAAACTAGAGGAAAGAAAGGAGAAATTTATGTGTTATAACCCCCATCCTTTATACCAATGGGCAAGTGACACGTTCGACAATGCAATCCAAAAACCGGTTATGAATTGGGACAAGGTATTACCCTAGGTTTTTATTGACCAAACAATTCTATAAGCTAGATGAAAATTTATAATCATTTTTTGCGTGGATGAAAAATGGGCATATTGAATCTCATTAGGGATGGTTATTATGTTTGATAATAAGAAGGAAGGATCATAATAAAAACCAATGGTTGGAACCATCACATGGAAGACAAAAGGGAGGGCCAAAGAAAGGCCAAAAGATGTGTAGCTTGTAAGAACCAAAGAAGGGAGAAAGCTAGTCCCTTTCGTGGTAGAAGTTATTTCACCCACAACCTTTTTAATGTCACTTACATGCAAATCATGAGATCTAATAGTAATAGGAGGTCTAAAACAAACATCTTCCACCAACACAATCTTCCTCTCTATAGTAGAGGCTAAAGCACACTAAAGAGCAATGCTAACACGTTGTTTAAAAAACTAAATCCTAAAAGACAAGGATAAATGACCTTTCAATTGCCTATCGTGGAAAAGGTGAGCACACTCCCTAATGAAACGATTCATATCACACCCGAATGCGTCGTGCACTTCCATAGCCATTGGAATAAAGTGGTGCCCCTCATGAAGCCTTTTATATTTGTGAATCTTAGCGATGGCATTGAGTTCCGCAGTTACACCTGCTAGTCGACTAATGACATTTGTAGCCATTGTCCTTTGTGTCAAATCAATAACCACCACATTGGCAACACAAACCTAATCCTCACAAATCATGTAAAGATCGACTTGTAATGAAACTCCTGATGTAAGGGCATACCACCACTTTCTCCATACAACATGTCCATTCTCTCAAGCAAAGGCATGCATGACGTCTCTGATGGCATCAAATGTTGCTATCAACTGACCTTTGAATGGACAACATGTTAGATGCGTGCTAGATGCATCTAACCCATATCCACACTCACATGTGAAAAGATTAGAAGCCAAGAGCTAAATCAATCCAAAATGAAAACACAACGTTGAGGTGAAAATAAAGTGTGTGATGTGAAACAAATGGATAGATGGTTTAGCAATCAACCATAGCCCCGGCCCCTTGTTTAAACAAGAATGAATGCATGCTCTAGATTGTCGAGGAAATGGAGTCATCCTCCAAAATATGTGTCATGATGGATGTCCATTAAAAAAACTTGTAGACTTGAGGTGTTGGTAATTACCAAACTTTCAAATAAAGGTGCATCTTTTTAGCTATGGGAGGAAGGCTATCCCAAGCTACACAAAGGCATGATTTAAGGAGGTGGGGGAGTTCCTCACCTAAGAGACATATTCCTCCAAGACGAATGTATCAAAAATACGAAATCTTGAGCACGAATATAAAGCCACTAAAGTTCAACTACCTAGAAAAATAGATGAGGAACAAATCTCCATAAATAAAAGGCCTATACCACCAAAGGAGATTGGTAATTGGGCTTAATGCCTTGTTAAAGGGCCTTGAACAGACTCCCATGACCTTGGACCCATAATGTCCCCACATACTAGCATAAATATCTCGTTGAAATCTACAAAAAGAAATAAGAAGGAAAAAGAAGGAAATATTGTCCAAGTGAGGTAAAAAGGTTGACAAACGACACATGAAAACAAAATGCGCAAAACAACATGGGCATCTCCCAAAAGAGGAAAATCATTGATATGTGTCACGTTTTGAGATAAAACCTCATCCAAAAAATGTGTGACAAAGTCCTAAAAGCCCATTAGCACACTCAAAATGTGTAAGCCATCTATGACCAAAATGTAGCCCTAATAATCTTTATGTTTGAAGAAATCTTTGATGGACTCCAAAGCTTACACTTTGACACTTTAACCCTAAGCCCAATTAGGGTTAATTGGGTCGAAAGGTGGTCAAAAACAGGGATAATTTTGTTCAAAGGGCCCACAACATGGGTATTGTTTGCTAGGGATGGAAAAACATAGTTGGGGGCTTACGCAATAGTTTCTAGGAGTGCTTGATAATGGGCCAAGGCAAATAAAAAACCCCTTAAGGGGTCACCCTACCTCATGCCTAAAAATGATTTAAAAAGGGTGACTCCTTCTTTGTGCTACCCATGCTAGTAAAAAAAAAAAAAAACGAGCACCATAAAACATCTTGGTAAAAAGGATAATGCTCGCCAAAGGTCCCTTAACATATTGTAGTTTTATAAAAATAGTAGATCGAAAAATGTTATTAAAAGCATTTTTGATGTTAACTTGCATCACGACCCAACTAGGGTGTAGGTTAAGGAGGGCTCTGATGCCAAAAAATATGATTTCACAACCTCCAAGGGTCAATATTCCAAACTAATGGGGGGATAGGTGCTCCTGAAACAACCCTTGAAGTTGTAGAACAATGGAACAACTAATAAGTCAAAAAAACATTTTGCTTATGACAATAGGATGAAGACCTCCAAAATCTTTTGCCAATGTTAACAATTTGTTAGCCCCTAACACTAAGGCCATTGACCTAAAGATATCCCCACGAACAACAAGAATAAGAACTTGGAATAATTCTAAAAACCTTGAGAATGTGTCCTCTAGTATGAAGCATCCCAAGGGATGTTCATAAACCATCCCAGTTAGCCCACTCAAAGACAAATGGGGGGCAATGGCTAAAGCTTATGCAAACAAAGTCTTATTTAAGACAAAGGTGTGCTTAGGCTAAAGGGCATGGTTTAATGGAAAGGGGTGCAATTGACATAGAACTGCAACAATGTCCTTTAAGGGAATAATTGGCATCATGGGTTAAAGAACTTTAGCAATGCGATTATACTTTCCAACTCTACCCAACATCAAACATTAGTGAAAAGAAATGGTAAAAAAATCATCCAAAAAATGATGGGAATGGGGAACATGTGAAACACGAAAAGATTCCTCTTAAAAAGAAGGTTAATTGTTCGCCATAAAACTTTTAAAGCAGGTAGAAACCTCTCGTTAACCTAAGTGACCTCCTTGAGTATAGTGCAAACACCGATGTGACAACATGAGGATAAGGAACCATGTTGATTCGTCCATCGGATTTTGAACAATTTGGTCAAAGGGTAAATGAAAAATCTATTTGACATCATCCTAGATGGTTTGAAAGATCCTATGAAACAATCAAAGGCATGCGAAATAAGCTTCAAACAAACCAAAAAATGAAATTAGATTGAACTCAAAGCCAACACCAAGAAGCAAGAAGGATAAAACTAGGATGTAACATAAGAAGGAAAAACACATGCAAAGACAAAATAACCTAACTAACTTAGGAGACAAGGCTAGCATAAGGGTGAGCACTCTTGACATGCTTCGAAAGGCCGCCTAAAATGTAAAAATTAGAACAATGAGGACAATGAACATCACAAACTAACAAATTACATGAAGGAGTAGCCATACAAAAAAGAGTTACACCCAAAATGTTAAAACACAAAAGCCCAAATAAACCCTTAAAAACAAGCAAAAAAAAAAAAGAAACCAAACAAAACTAAACCCAACCCAAACCAAATTGAAAAAAAAGAAAGAAAAAAAAGGTGTTGATTACCCCAAAAATGCCTCAACACATCAACACCTTGATGACTATATGTGGTAACTAGCACCCACTCTTTGGTTACCTAGTCCAAATTGCTTCCCATCACATTTCTTTTATTGTCAAATTTTGACATGGAAAATATGATTTTGACTAAGGATTTTTCATGGGAAAATGGCCCAAATTTGCCAGATTTTGAAAAAAATTGAATCAACATCACCAAATTTTTATGGTAAGTTATAGTAGTAGCCAAGAACATAGAAGGATTCTTTTTCTTTTTTTTTGTACTTTCATATCTAGCATGTAACCAAATTTGGCTAAATTATTTTGTGGATGATCGCCACTTTGACTACATCATAAAATCCTTAAAAGAAACCCTGCTTTCCAGTGTTTTTTTTTTTTTTTTTTTTCCCTTTTTTTTAATATTAAAATTTTTGATATTTTAAACAAAAAATAAAAAAAAAAAAATTAATTTAAAATAAAATTTTAAAAAAACAACACAAAAAAAATTCCTATT
>Ga0116231_10000327_pt1 | contig 76367 bp, 45 predicted proteins | sample S1TSphgellanicum_2_FD_89695 | JGI IMG/M metagenome (GOLD analysis project Ga0116231, IMG submission 89695) | Host-associated microbial communities from peat moss isolated from Minnesota, USA - S1T2_Fd - Sphagnum magellanicum MG | ecosystem: Host-associated > Plants > Peat moss > Unclassified... | reverse complement strand
ATATCCCTCCTTAAAATGAGGAGGGATTACTGCTCTTCTTTAAGAATGGGGGGATCTTGTGCCTTATACTATATTGTGCCTACTCCATAAGAGTGGGACAGGGATCTTATTCCTCAAGGAGTAAGCATAGGACCCCACTCCCTTCTCCACTTTGTGATAATACATATGTTTAGGTGCATGATAACTTTTGCCTCATGTTTTATAACACATAAAGCCCAATGGTGAAGGACATTCCCAAAATACAGGGCAAGCCTTGATATGAAACTTTCCTAGGCCCTTTATTTTGGAAATGCCCTCACTAGGGGTAGTCTTCTACACAAATTGTTTCCCCTTCCATAAACCAGTTGTGCACATGGTTCCGGAAAATCAAATAATGACAATAAAAATGAAATAACAAAAACTCAATCCATAAATAGCTATTGCACATTGAACTCTTTATTCACTCAAGACAAGTAAAAAAACAAATTCAAACAATCAAATCCAACAATCCCATTGACCTAAAAATATATATCTTCAGGCCTACACACAACTCTTATTCTATTGAACATCAAATAATGATCCCCTTTTATCATTTCTATTGGTCCTCTAAAAATTTTTCAACCTACCAAACTTAGTACACATTATAACTGGTAATTCACTCTCAAGACACCAAAGAAAAAATTCAAACCACCAAATCCAGCCAATTTCATTGGCCTTAACATTTTTCATGCACACCTACACATAAGCCTATCCAACACCCTGTGTATATTAGTGTATAGAGAAGGTTAAAAAGTACTACATTTAGTTAGGGGGAGGATACACATAATTTCCCTAGTTCGGACCAGTGTTTTTATTTCTAACAAACCTTGGCTACCCATATCTTTAAATAAGTAGGCAGATTAAGCAGGTAGGTAACTTAGGCTAAATAGGTTTGTAGGCTAAGTTAGGTAAATAAACAAGCATATATAAGTGGTAGGTAGTTAATTTGTCTAAATACAAACTCAATATAACTTTATAAATACACCAATGGAAACATACCTCCATTATATTTTTAATAGAACTTAACAAAAATATATCACTAGGGGCTATCTTGACATCCTAGTGATGCAACTAAGTTTGATTCCATTTGTAACTAATGGGACATATATGGGCATGATCATGGATCAAAGCAATTTTAAAGTGTAGGATGAAAAAGCCATTAGTTACAAATGTAATTGTAGCATAGTTACAAAAATGGTAAGGGTGTAAAATAGTTGCAAATGACAATTGGTTGCATGTAGTTACAAATGCATTGGTTGCATGTATGGGGATTTCTTCTAGTGTGAAATGTCATGAATTAATCACTATGACCTATCACATAGATGCCTACAAATTTCTAGGTCCATTTTGCAAATGATCACATTTGATTCAATAATTACTTGTATAGTTAATTTTGTTAATCATGTTTGATGTCATATGTTTCTTGTACTTATTGAGTTATTTTTAAAAAATTAATGCTAATAATTACAAATCCCAATAACTTCATAAACCATTTTATCTATCTTCATTTTGTCTCATGTCTTAAAATAAAAAGTTCAAAACCCATGAAAGTTGAACTCACCCTTTCTCAAATTGTCACTAAATTGTAAAAAATCCCACCATATTTTAATGTTATGACATGTTTTGAAAAGTTATTCAAGAAGACACCTTCATTATTGAGGAAATTTTTTGAATAGTCCTTCATTGCTTTCTTGTTGTTAGTTTTCCTTAGGACATATAGATGTCCTTTGGATTGAAGAATAACTTCACTATGAGCACTCCTTGTTTTTGATTAGTTATCCTAATATTTCATGACTTTGTGCAAACTCAATATGGTTTCAATTTGTAGGAGGTTTTGCAAGTGCTTACATGGGACTAAATTGTAGGGTGGAAACAATAAAAGGGAAGAAAGGTACCTTTGAGTTCCCTTTGTGACATCTAAATGGTTGAACCAAATCTTTAAAAATGGGACTAGGAGGAATGTGAGCAAAAGAAAAGGATTCAAATATCATTGCTTAGACATTAATTATGCAAGAATGTGGCTTGTCCATATTGTTGCACCAACTAAAAATGAAAGTTGTCAAATTGACATTAAAAAATGTGGAAGCACACTAAGGTGTAACATTTTTAGGCACATGTGGAAGTCCATAATTCCATAAATTAACATAGCAAAGGTGGTGTGAACACAAGATACCTTGAATCACACAAGTTGTTTTATAAGTTATCATTAAAAATTTATTATATAAAAATTATCAACCCTAGTTTAATTCATGGAGAACTTAAATTTGAAAGATGAGCTTCTAAACTATTACTTTTTTAAAATAAAGGATTTAACAAAAAAAAACCATAATGTAAAGTACATCTAAAAAAATTTGGTCATCAAAGTCCTTCCAAAAAGTCCTCCTTGGTATCAATGTTACCACATCATATTACCATTAAGTCTTTTATTCATTAAAAAAACATTGTATATGAAGGTGCATGGAATCCATATTCATTATGGACTCTTCTATGTTTTTGGGTACTCTTTTGAAAATTCATTATGTTATGACTATTCAAAAACTATCCATGAAATTTATACAATGTGATTATGGGTCCAACCACGCTATTAAGAGCCACACATGCCCCTTTAAACCATTGTTTTATTCTTAAAATATTCTTAGAATTTTTTTAATACATCTTTCAAAAAAACATTAAAACTTTCTTAATATTATTATGTTAAGGTGTATATTAAAAAATAAACAAAAATATGTCAATTTCAAACATTTTCACATTGTGCTTTTAATGTCAAAATTGCTTTTAAATTACTTTTATGCAACTTTTAAGCAATGGTTACAAGAGGTTAAAAGTCTTATACATATTTTTCATTCATTAGATTGATTCCAAATTTTTATGATATGTACATGATGTATTCACAATAACATTTTATAAAAAATTATTCTATTTATTATTATTATTATTATTTTGCAATCCAAAGTTCAAAAAATTAAGCAATGGTTACGATTGCTAATGGTACATGTTAATATGATTGCACCTTTATATTATACATAACATTATAAGTTTAAGTACTTTTTCATTTTAGTTGATTATATTTAATCACATGGCTAATTACAAATCCAAAACTTTTGCAAAAACTACCTTGTAACAACATTTTATTGACAATGTAATGTGTTGTCACTGAAAAGGCCTACACCATTCTGAAATGGAATAATATGTTATTCATGGTTTTGGTTCAAGTGAAGACATTCAAAATTAAGCATAAGACAAGTTAAAGGTCTTGAAGTTTGCAAACACAAGGTTTTATCATGTATTTAATTAATATGACTTTTGGAAAATCCATAATTAACAAATGACAGTTTGGAGGTTGGAAATTTGAAAAGAAACTTTAATTTGAGAACCACCATATGATGCAACAATAAATATTAATAATGTTTCAAGCCTCAAATTCAATAAAAAACTTGATTTTAACCACCAAGTTTAAAAAGTCCAAAATTAAAATTTTAATCCAATACATATTTTGTACTACTAATTCCTACAACTATTCATTTTGCAACAACCTATAAGGTTTGTATAACCAACACAAATACTCCACAAATCATATATGAAATTTGGATGAGACAAGTATTCAAGTAGGCAGACAATCAAAAGCAAAGGTTCTTGCCAAGAAAAGGTTTAACCATCCCCATGTTTCAAAAATGGTTAACTATAAATTGTGTAATAAATGTAACATGTGACGTGCTGCCAAGATTTTACATCTTTAGAGGTGAAAATTTGAAAGACAATTACACGAAACTCTACAAACCAAGTACATGCATGGCAATGCAAAAACAAACTTAAATGACTTGGTTTTTGTTCAAAAAGTTCTTATCTTTTTTCAAAAGGTCAATTCTAAGTGGAATGTTTCTAACTAATTGACATTTGTTAACTTTAGATGGACATGGCAATCATATAATCCTAAAGGTAACAAAACAAATCTAGGAGGTTGAATTAAATATGATCATTTTACTATCACATACATCTCATGCCTTGTAGCCTTAAGATGTTTCGTGTTTTAAACCTTTCAAAATAACATTCAAAAATGTTTGAAGTGTAATTATGGTTTAAAACAATCACATGGAACCAAACAAGATCACCTTGGTTGGATGATTGGACCAAGCTTTGGACCAATCACTTACAAAACAAAACATCAAATATGGGTTTGGGACAACAAGTATATGGTTTTATAACCCAAAATAATGGTAAATATAGGATTCAACTCTCACAACACGAAAACTAGAAAGACGAATGATGGAAGGATAAATTGAAATTTAATTCAAAACACAAAACAAAGGAACCAATAAAAGAATAAAAAGGTTAAAGTCACAAACCTGAAATGTGCAAGACCAAAACATAAACATATTTTTATTGCAATAAAATAAGAAAATGTAAACATTAAAAGAATATAACAAGGCTACGATGTAAGATCGTACCTCAAATTAATGTTGAACAGACTAAATATAATACTTTTATTTATATCCTTTTGAAGATCTAACTCAAAAAAACTTGCATGGAAAGTTCCATGTGCCAACCAACTAAGGAATCTTACAATGAGTTGCTTTTGATATGCATATTAGTTCATAGCATGGATAGAGGGTAAAGAAACCCAAAATATTTTATAAAACAACCATGTATAGAAGTTGCAGATTTTGGCATGACAATGCTTGAGGGCATTACAATGAATGTTAATACCATTTTGTAAGTTTATCTATTTGGGTTTTTTTTTGCTTGGGTTAGTGGACATAAGATGTCTATGAAACAAGTCTTCGATTGTGCTTACATTTATTCTTGATTTGCCTTTGGCCTGGATTTTGTTACTTTATAAAGTGTGTTCTCTTTTTTGCATCTTTCCTCTTTGACATTCTACCATCCCATTCCTTTTGTACCAGATATGTCTTGCAAACATTATGTAGGATTTATTTTGTTATGAAAACCCAAATCAATGTCGGCAAGGTTCTAATTATTTCATGTTTTGAGGTTTTATCCAAGAGTGGACCTAGAGTCTCTTCTTTTGCATCTTGAAAGCTAACCTGAAAACAACATAGGTATCTAAGTCCTCGGAACACAACAGAAATCAGAAAGCATCATTTGTGTGCATACTTTTGTGTGTGTGACCTTGTAGTTTCAAGAGTGTTGGGCACTGATCTAGTGGCACTAGAGACCTAATTCAGTCACTTCCTGATAAAACACTTCCATTTTCTTTGCTTGTGTGCAAGAAGCTCCATTATTTGCAAATACTGAACTAAGGTGCCCATACAACCATCAATAAATTGCTCAAACGCACCCATGTGTCATTGCCAAATGCAATTGTGCACAAAAACATGATGTTTATATTTGTTGCTCTGATTCATTGCAACTGTGCTAAGAGTTTGTAGTTCCATTTCACTCTAGCTTTCTAGTACAAACCAATCAGCATTTGAAGATGCCAAGCTTCATTAGAAATAGATTTTTTATTCCCTCGAATTACATGTTAAAAAACCCTTAAGGAAGCTTTTTCTCTCACAAACTAAGTTTTTCAGGGCTAGAACTCCTATTTGTTTTTACTTAGTGTGATTTATGATCACCAGTGTTCTTGCTAGTCAAAATTTGATAACAGAGCCAGTTCCAAGCATTTGACAAGGGACATTCCTTGGATCCAGAAGTACTTGTGATGGAAAAGGACCATTGATGGAAGACACACAGAGCACAACAGAAGAATGCTTAGTTGGTAGGGGCCAGCTCTGCAATACATTTGAGTATGCAGTGAGGGAACAATGGTCTACACATGGAAATCAAGCTATGAGAAGCACAAAGAATGATAGATGAAGCTGTGCAAGGAATTGCTTTCAGGATTTGTGGTGTAAATAGAGAGGATATGTATGAAGTCATCTCTGAGTCTGGAACATCAGGAAAATTATTCGACCACCTCATTGGCTGCATTCCAACCAAATAAACTTGTCAAGGAGTTCATATTTTAGTTTTGATGAAATTGCTCCAGTGAACACATGCATTTGAATCCCAATGTTTTTCTCAAAATGACAACAGAAGTGGGAATGATTCATTCGTGAGGATGTCAGAGGTGGTGGAAGATGAGAGGGACAGAGAGAGAGCAAGAGATATTAGCCCCAATCAATCCAAGGAGGGGGATGGTAGCCTCCTTCAGGAGGTGGACAGAGGGATGGCGGCAGGTTCCTCTCTAAAACAGATGCTACCGCCAGCTCAGGCCTGCTGAAATTACCTGCCACATCCATTGAATTCAAGCATGTGAGGCTATGAACTTGTCTGCAAATTGCTTGCAACATGTGCCATCACAAAATGATTTGACAATGTGAAGAAAGAGGAATCAGATTCAATTTGAAGAAGAGGGTAAATTGGAACAGATCAGCAAACAGACACCCATTCCTACAATCAATGGTATGGCAAGATGAGAGTGCACTTACTGATATTATCTACTTCGGGCACATGAGCAGTCCATGCTGTTCCAACAACTCCTGCCACTGGGTATCCAGCTGCATACACCAAGTAATAAGGAGTTCAATGAACTTCTCATAACTACATGCTTTTTCTCTTCAACATGCCTACTTTGTAACTCCTTCAGGTACAGTCAAATGAGCTTTGTTACTTCAACAGAAAAGAAATAACTGGTCGTTTGAGACAAAAGTCAAGAATGAGTTTTGGCCTGCAGAGGTAAGGCTATGGGATTGCTTTTGAAATCCATTTGTGGGTTAGATAGGTGAGTTCTGGACAACCCCTTAGTATGAAGAATACCATGGCCCTTGGGTAGCAGATTAACAGTGAGTATTGAGTCTAACCATTCAAATGTAGAATCTCCTCAGCAAGATTTGGTAACTCACCAGCAGATACTCCAAACTGGACAGGCAAAGGCCAGTTAGGATGAAAAGAACTGCAGTGGTTGCGAAATCGGCAGACTCCCTGTCAATCCAACATAGCAGTGTTAGCCATCAGATTTTCTTACCCCCCTAGAACAAACCACAAATCTAATGTTGGACTGACTGTATGGATCTCACAGTTTGTGCATGAGAAACTGAAATGAGGAAGGGAAACCGGCTGCAAGTAATAATCAGACATTGATCTGCATAAGCAAAAAAAATCCCATAACTAGGCACTCCAAAAGTTCAAAAATTGAATTAGAAAGGAGAAGTGATGAGTACTGTCTGCATGAATTCTGCACATAAAGCTCTCTCACTATCCAGATTCAGCAGAGGCTCTCCTTCTGCACATTCCACTCTTCATTCCTCATCAGAATAAAGACATGCTAGTTTATATCAAATCTCATATGTGACAGTGAGGACAGTGCAAACATGAAGTTCAGACAGGCACAAATCCACTCATAAGAGCAGAAATCCATCAATAATACAACTATCAATCTTTGTGCTCAAAAACTCTTCGTTTGTCTACATCCCTTCCAATGGAGGGCATGCATAGCACAGCAATCTGCACAGCAATCAATAAATGATAGCAAGAGCAACTCGATCACTATAAATTCAGATGCAACTACTATGGATTAGCCGTAACCCTAATGCAAATTTGCATTTATGGGAGAGCGCCTTGAGAATTACGCCTGGTAGATGATCGATGGTTGTATCAAAATAAGCAAAAGGAAACAGTGCCAAGTGGTTACTTACTGCAACTCGCTATTACAAAGAGTCGATTTATAAAATGAACGAGTTGTCGAGGTAAGATAGGAGAATAATGCAAGAAAGGAGGGCCAAAAAGAGAAGAAAGTGCATACGAACCTTTGAAAGAATCGAACCATTGCTTCTTGGCACGTTGATGTGAAATTCCCTTGAGATGCCTCTTGCGAGATGCCGGCGTGTCGTAGAATTGCTTGTCACAATAATCACAGTAGTATTTGTGCGGAGGCATTTCAGCTCAACATCGTCTCGTCTCTTCCGCAACCAAACAGCCCGCATACACATTCACAGACCTTCCTTTCTTCCGGTTCTCCGCCCCGGAAACCCTAATGTAAATTCGATGTTGATCGGGAACTGCGATAGGTACCTACTATCGGACATTCAGAACATTATGCGATCTTTGATCGGAAAGTTAAATGAAGCACGTCCGTTTATCAATGATGATGGCCCAAACCGGAAAATCTCCTTCATTTGAAGTCGACATGCATAAGGTAAAGCCCTTAGTTTAGGTCATTACCTAAATAAGGGCCCCTGTAAGGTGATAACCAAGCACAGGCTGGATACTTGTAATGTCCTCAACCTGAAGCTTTACCTGGTGAAAAGATTTGCCATAAATTTTTTTAAAATGATAAGCGGTTTTTACAAGGTGCAACACCAAAATCATAAATTTTTCTTTGCTGCCAATGAAAAAAATATGAGTCGTTCCAAATACACTAGGAAATCTTTGAGTAGAAGGGGGTTTACTTAGTAACTATGTGTTGCTATTTTTGGCTAAAGTGAATTAACAGCCATTAGCACACCATCCATCCATTGGAAGCATATTATGCTGTGATTGTGGATGAAATCCAAGTTAGTTGATGTTGGGTTTACTTTCGTGACATGTCTTGTGAAAAATAGGTCAAGTAGCCTATGTAGGACAATGCATGATTACTGATAAAGGTTTTTTTTTCTAGCGATTTATAGACAAAAGGTGATTAAAAAAGTAATGTGCAAAATGACATGAAAGAAAAAAAATTAATAAAAAAAATTACCTTGAACACCCCCACACACCCACCTTGTGGACAAAAGGCAAACCACTTGTCTCTCTCCATTGCTACTCTAATTTGGTTGTTTACAAGCTCCAATGCCAATAGTGTTTTTAAGGCTTTAAGGTTTTGCCTTTACATGTTTTAGGGTTTAAAGGTGTTGTCAATTTGTGACCATCGTTTAAAGTAAATTGCCAAATCACAACCATCTAACAAGCTTGGTCCCCACAACTAGTAGCCAACATGTGATTTTACTTTCAAATTTCATATGCCTTATGATTTGAAATCTTGGAGAAGGCACTAATAGATGGTTGTTGCATTTTGAATGTTTCAAAAAGCTTGACCCTTGAACAAATTTGTGGTTTTCTAAGGAGTGGATTTTCATTTTATTGCAAGTGTGGCAACAAAATTAAATTGTTGTTACAACATTCAAATGGATCAATTGCAAGGGAAACAATGGGACTTTGCTACAATTGTTGATAATACTAAACATACTCACGAGTTTCAAAATTGATGTGCATTAAAGATTCTTGCAAAATCCACCCCAAAATCAAATGTGTGATTGTCTCCCCCTTTTCGTACTTTTTTTTGCATCTAGAGCTTTGTGTTATTGACATTTGCAAGAGCTCATTGTATTTAATTAATTGTCTTCAATTCATGAAGCTTATGAAATAATTGCTCGTAATGGCACCATTGAAGGTCCCAAAGAATTTTTGTTTCAAACTCTTCTTTTATGGTCAAGGCACAAGTTCATCCACATCTCCTTTTCTTGAATTGTCAATTGTTTGTAAGCCTTACAACTCTAATGCACAATTTTTTTCTCCAATAAACCTAAAAGATCTTATGACAAGGCTTTAAGCTTTCAAGATTCTTTCGTAGCAAACTTTCCTTGGGTTGAATTTGTTATAGGGGATGATTGTTTGGTCTCTAAAGTGAGATGCATGAAATGTAAATCTATTGAAAGAAAGGAAAAACACCTGTCATTGAAGTTGAATATCTTGTACATAGAAACATGTCAAGTGGAAAAAAATAGTTGTTGTTTCTACTAGTGTTTTTGTTGGGGATTAGTATACATTAATAGGGATTTTATGTATGCCAAAAGTAGAGGATTTATGTTGGCAAATGCATTGAAACAATCTTGAGTTTGATATGATCCAATGTTCATCTTAGATCTTTAAAAAAAATGGTTTAGTTTTCCACCATTTTTTACTTTCTAAGCCATAATCACCTAATGTCTAAATTTGAACACAATCAAAGAGTTGCATTTTGTTTTAAAAACCCTTTTAAAATTTGAATAAATTGTAATGACTTCGGAATGGCTAAGGCAATGCATGATATTATTTTTAATTCCACTAAAGTTGTTATTATGCAAGGGGGTAATTTTTTTTCGGTGAATGCATATGAAGTCATTACTATGAACAAGTAGCAATGGATTAATGTCCATGTCTATGTCATGAAAGATTAGTGTCAAATTCCGATGTTATTAACCTAGGAACATATAAAAGTGGGCATTATTGCAATAATATTCCTACAATCCTCTTGAAGTGCATGGTTAAATATGGCAAAGTTTTGGATGAAGAGTTTGGTTCAAGGTGGGTGTGCCTTGTTGTGATGAAAATTTTGTGTTCCAAGGACATTACATTGGGGTAACTTCACAACTCAAATCTAATGTTGTTTTTTTTTAAAATTGGTGTGCACGACATGGCACACTAAACCATTTTGACAATTGTTGGGTTGTCCAAATTGCATTTGGTATCACACATTGAATCAATATTGTAGTCCCTTTTCTTTTTTTGTTCACAACCCTAAAAGGTTTTTGGAGTTTACAAAGCTTGTTGAAACTTTGGAACCAAAGGCCTTAAGTTGTTGAGGAATGTGAAGAGTCAATGGATCTCCATGTTAAACCCATTGAAGCATGTCATGTTTAAGTACAAGGTTTTGATTATGAAAATGCATTTTGATCATGACATGACCAAATTTGCTTGTGAGAACTTGGAGTTGTTACATGACTTGGAATTAATCTTCACCTTGTCATGTTTCATGCCTATGCTAGAGGTGGTTCATAATACCCTCATCAAGTATGTTCAATGTTGAAATGTTTTAATTATCAATTTTGTGGATGCCATGAATCTTGTTGAGGCTGATTTTTTTTGTTCCTATATTAATCCAATTTCTATTTAATGATCTTGTGTTTAACAATTTCACAAAATTGCTTCTTACATTCCCATGATGCTTTGCCTTTCTTTTAGTATTCAAATCTTATAAGACTCCAAAAACTTTTTGGTTTTAAAATTGTAAGACAAATTTATGATATTCATTCTCACAACTTAATAGATGGGTATTGAATTGATTTGATTGATGACGATGCTTTTAGAAGGCTTGTTAATACAATGAAAAATTCATGTGTTGAAAGCCCAAACCCTAATTACATAGTTGCAAAAACAATTTCCTAAACATGAATTATGATGGTCTTTGGTCTTGTGTACCTTTAGTATTAGCATAACCCAATGTAGTAAAAGGTTCATTCGTTCTACATTTGAATGTTATCAAAATATTTTTTTGTGTTGTTCATAGAACTGTGGAAGGGATTATGGTCCCCCTCTTTTGGATTCATATATGCTTGATATATTAATTTTCATTTTAAAATTCACTATGTCCTACGATGTGAAAGGGATAATGGTTAAACGTTCTAGTATGAATCCAATTTTTAGATTTTGGAAGTAGATAATTTTTTTTGTTATCTTAAATGAAAGGCTTAGTAAGTACATGAAATTGGCAAAGATTGAAAAATGGTTCATGTGCTAGGGTTTGTTGAGAATGAAAGAACATTCAACAATTTCTCATTCATGAAAAAAAGTCATAAAGTCAGTTAAGTACTCACCTTGACTTATGTGTCAAGATTCTTAATAAAACAAATTCACATTGTCCAATTTCCCATATGACAATGCAATTGCATTATGGAAGAAAATGACGGTGAAATATTAGGTAAATGTGTAATTAAAGTTTGTGATTTTCTTCATATGTTGTATAATTTTGTATGTGAAAATTGTTCATGTGGTTTGGGTGTTGGGATTGGAATTTGAATGTTTTAAAATTAGGTGGGGGTTGTGATTGTTGAGGGCATGACTCTATTGTTGCAATGGGCAATTTCCTTTGTGGTTAGGGTTCAATTCCCTTAAGGAAAAATTGGTTAATGTGATTAAACAATGGGCTGTTTTTTGCGGTGCTTTGATTTCTATATGTAAAATTGCTTCATCACCATAGCTAGGAAATTTAGAATTGAATTGTCATTAAACATTTTGAATGTTAAACTAATTTGTCACCAAAATGTAGGATATTTATGAAAATAAAATAACCAAATAGGCTTCATAAAAAAACCAATTTCCCAAATGCTATTAAAATAAAAGATTGTAGCCTCACATTTTTCATTTCTAAATTAGCTTATAGCAAAATATGTTCCATTGTCCAATTGAGGGCAACCATTTTGACATTTTCCATATTTTTGAAAAAACTTGCTATTGATAGTAAGTAGATGCATGTAAATAGTCAACATGTAACCTAAATAAGTGTAAAGGCAAGTGGGTTGTTAGTTGGTAGGTAACTAAAAACAACAACCATTACAAGAAAATGTGAGTTTTCAAAAGGCCAACTTGATCGAATTACCCACATTGACTTGTTAAGCCTAGGCTACCTATCTAACCTAACATAACTAGTAGGTTAGGTTAGGTTAAGCCTAGACTACCTATTTAGCCTAACATAATTAATAGGCTAATAGGTTATTTGTTAAGTAATAACCTAACTAATAGCCTAAGCTAAATAGCCTAGCTTAGACCTATCTAGTAGGTTATCTAGGATGTAACTTAAAATTACTAAGTAGCCTATAGTGTAAGCTTTCTAGATAAGTATTTTACGTGACCTAGGCTTATTAGGTAGACCTATTAACCATGTAGGTAAACTATTAGCCTAAGCCTATTAAGTAAATAACATAGGCCACCTAGGCTTAGTAGGTAGGTAGTTTATCCTACTAGCTAGCTAAGTAGCTTAAGCCACCTAGGCCTACTAAGTATAAAGTAACCTAACCTTAATTATCAAAGTCTACTTGGTAGTTACGTACATAGTGTAAGCCACCTAGGCTTACAAGGTAAGTAGTTTAAACTAAGCCACTTAGACCTATTAGGTACATATGTAGTTTAGTTTAGGCCACTTATGCCTACTAGGTAGGTACATAATTTAACCTAAGCTAGGTAGGTAGGTACATAACCTAACATAGGCTACATACCTATCTAGTTATTTAGGCCTATTAAGTAGGTACGTAGCTTAACCTAAGCCTATTAGATAAGTATGTAACTAATTTAAGTTAGGCCACCTAAGCTACTAGGTAAGTAGCCTAGCCTAGTATTAAGTAGGTAGTTTAAGCCTAGACCTACTTAATAAGCTAAGTTACCTACCTAATATACTTAGGCTAGATCTATTAATTATAGATTAATAGGTACCTACATAACCTACTAAATAACATAAACGTAGGTACGTATAAGCATAAACCTAATACGTACCTATAACGCTAAAAAAATTATAACCTACATGTTATTTAAATACATGCATTTATTAATAGGTACCTCCTACCTACCTAAGCTAACCTATCTATAACCTACCTATTTATATAAGTAGTCATCTAAGAAAATTCAAGTTCATTTAATGCAATATGTTAAAAAAAATTCATGAAAATTGAATACAGTAATGTTGTTCCAAAATCATGTTGATTATAATATGTTGTCCAAAGAAATCACTTTATGGGGTGGTGGTGCAATGGTTAAAAACATGGTTCCTCGATGTGGAGGTGAAGGGTTCAAGTCCCCACACTTGCAACCTAGACTACCTTGACTATTTAGGTAACCTAATTAAGTAACCTAAATTGCAAAGCCTACTAGACCACCTAGCCTAGGCCCTTTAACCTAGCCTAAGGGGCTTGACCTAATCTAGGCCAAGACATAGGGTTGGTAGGTTGTAAATAAATTATTTTTAGCATTAATTATTAGGTTTATTAATGAAGTAGGTAGGTAGGGTAATTAATTAATTAATATTCTCATTTTAATTTTAAATAATTAAATAATATATATTTATGGTTGCTACCCAAATTACATTACTGTAATGGTGGTTCAATAAAAAAAAACCTAATAAAAAAAACTTAGTCAAAATGACCTAGTCAAAATGATCATGTCCAAATCAACTTGTCCAAAATAGCACTTTGATCAAGTTGGACATGGGGGCAAAAGATCATAATAGGATTTTTTTGACTAAATTTTTTAGTCAAAAAAGCCAGGATTTCTTGTAATGAACTGAACTAACCATCATCCTTAGCTCAGGAAGCAAAACACAATGGAAAAGCACTTCATGTCCACCCATCATCCATCTCTAATGGTCATGGTGCATTGGTGGCTATTGGTTCTCTCTGGCCATAATTTAGGAGAGTATCAATATCTGGTTTATAGGAGCTAAGAACTGCGTAGAAACATATTTTATTAGATGGAGCTCTTTATATTGGCCTAGGCCCAACTGCGCTGGGAAACTTTGGCCGGATCATGTGCTGGAATGTGCAGGATCAAGTATATTCTTGGCTGCTACCATGTGGGGTTCTTGAGGAGACTCTAAATATCGGCTAACAACATTGACAGCAAACTGAATGTCTGGTCGTAGATTTGTGGCAAACAAGAGACTTCCAACAATTCTACAATATAGCTGCTGATCTACAAGTGGGGCATGCAAATCCTTCCTCAACACTTGGCCCAGATTCATGGGAATGCGAAGAGGAGAACATTCCATGCCAAATTTCTGTAGTAGCTTTTCAATGTAGTGGTGCATATGCATCCAGGTTCCAGACTCATCAAATGCAAATTTAATACCTAGATACAACTTTGGTCTCCCTAGCTCTGTCATTTCAATCTGAACCTTAAGTTGATCCTCAATGCGGTCAATCTCCTCGATCTGTATTGTCACCAGTTAAAAGTAGATCATCCACATACAATAGCAAAATTGTATATTTGCCATCAATGATGGAATAATAAAGGTTATAGTCTGCTATGCTCCTCTACATACCTCTTTCTCGTAAATGATCATCAATCCGAAAGTACCATGTTCTCAGTGTTTGTTTGAGGCCATGCAAGGCCTTTACAAGTCAACAGACCTTTCCAATTGATTTTGCAGTGTTGAAGCCTTCAGGTACAGTCATTTACACCTCCTCCTCTAGAGTCCTGTTCAAAAAAGCAATTTTGACATCTAATTGTCGGATGTCCCACTTTCGCAATGCAACTAATGCAACAATTGTATGAATATTACTCCAATGTACCACTAGGGCAAATGTGTCATAGAAATCAATCCCCTCTACTTGCTGGAAGCCGTGAGCAACTAGTCTCGCCTTATATTTGAGCAATTTTCCTGTTGCTCCCTTTTTGGCCTTGAAAATTCATTTTCCAATAATTGCATTCTGGTCCTCCAGTAAATCTTCGTATTTCCACGTGCCGCATTTCTGGATCGACTACACTTTTTGTTGGATGGCTGCTTTCCATTCTTCATGCTACATGGCTTCAACATAGGTTTTCAACTCCTCATTGATGATAATCTCTTCGTCTTCAACTACAAACACATGATTGTCACGAAACCTACTAGAACGCCTTCGTTCACGAGTTGGATATCGAATGACTTGAGGGACAGGATCTTGTGGTGTTGATATCGATAGTTGCCGATCAGCAACGTCAGGTGGCGGCTTGGGGTCAATTAAATTAGCAATTGATGCAAGCTCTAGTGTCGATGGTTGTCGATCAGCAACAGGTGTCGACTCTAGGTCACCTTCTTTTTGAATAATATCGTTTGGCAAGATTGAAGCCTCTCCCCCGAGTGATTCCCACATGCCCTGTGGAAATAATTTTTTCGACACTACTACATCCTTGTTTAAATATTTGTATCTTATTTTACTTTTTTCAAATGTGATATCCCTGCTTAAAATAATATTTTTCTTCTTGGGATGATACAATTTATACACCTTAGATTTATCATCATATCCCATAAACAAACATTTCTTTGTTTTACTACCCAGTTTGTTTCAATCTTGTTTAGGAACATGTACATATGCTAAACAGCCAAACACACGTAGATGATTGACATGCGACTTATGTTTACTGTACCTTTGTTCCAGAACGATGTCGTTGTTTGCACAGGTAGGTCCTCTATTGACTAGATAGTTTGAGGTATTGACAACCTTAGACCAAATAAATGTTGGAATTCCACATGAAATTGCCATGCTCCTGGCCCTTTCCGTTATGGTACGATTTCTCCTTTCTGTTACTCCATTCTGTTGAGGAGTCAAACCTTGTGTGAGCTATCTCTTAATTCCAAATTTTCGACAGTATTCATTGAATGTTGTAGATGTGAACTCACCCCCACGATTTGTTCTTAACATTTGGATCTTAGGCCCGATCTTGCCTTCAACCATTGCCTTGAAGATCTTGAATTTAGCAAAGGTTTCACTTTTGCTTCGCAAAAAATAAACAAATCGTCTATGAATACAAAAAAGAATTTGTGCAATGACTCCTTTGGTAATGGGCTGACCAAGTTAGCACGAACTAGCTACAACACCTTTTCTGCACGATTCTTGCTTTCATGTGGGAACTTTTCACGATGTTTTTTCCCAGCTAAACAACCTTCACACGCTACCTTTACAGACTCTAACTTTGGCATGCCAATAACTCAATCTTTTTTTGGATAGACGTTTCAAACTTGAGTAATGGAGATGCCCATATCTCTTATGCCACAAGTGAGTTTTTGCCACTGCGAAGATAAAATTCACATGAACTCCTACACTCTTGCTATTGGTGGTTAGCTTGTATAGTCCATTCAAGGGATCTATATATAATTCCTGCACCAATGACTTTTCTACTCTTCTTGTTGTCTAAAATCCAACATGAATCACCAACAAACACAACTACATTCTCTGTTTGGGTCAAGACTTTTACAAACACAAGACTACACTTGAAAGTCAAAACATAGAGAACCTTCCTGCTTTTGGTTTTACTTTAGTGAGATTCTGTGCAAACCCAGTCACATGATGGGATGCTCCACTGTCTAGGTACCAATTTTGACAACTATCTATGCGACTGTCAAATTCTGCAAGGGCGACTTCTATCACCCCCTCATCACTAGAAGGCGCGTCACTATCGTTATCCTTCTCCACTACATTTGCTGATTTATCTTTTTCTTTTGAATCAGCTAGTAACTTCTGGTCAAAAGAATCCTTGGCCATGTGACCCTTCTTCCCGCAAACAAAACATGTGATGTTTTGTATGCCCTTGTGCTCAAACACCTTCACGCTTTGTCCTCTCCGATTTGCTGTCTATGCTCCTCAAGCATTGTTGTTCAGGCCATGATACATAGCAAAGGCTTCTTCATCTCCGAGCTACTGGTCCCTCCACTTCATACAATGGTGCTCAGTGATTAACTTGGCACTCATTTACTCAAATGATGAAACTATATCCATGGTGGATAAGTTCTGGACGACACCTTCATAACTGTGCAGGAGCCCATTCAACAACAAGTTCATCAGCATTCTTTCAGGTATTGGTTCTCCCAACGATTCTTCAAATCTTTCACCTTTGTGATGTATTTTTCAACATCAGTTCCATCCTTCATGGTGATGTTATGCAACTGTTGTGACAACAAGTTGATTTGTGATGCATCTCTTGACTGAAACTGAAGCCTTAACGCCTCCCATGCTAAAGCAGGGTCAGTGAACTCAACCACAGTGTTCACCAAATTGTCTTCAACTGAGAGAATTAATCCCACCATCACCTTGCTCTTCATGTCTCATAACATAAACTCTGTCACTTGGATGCCATTGATGACAGCAGGATATGCACAAGGTGTCACAACATTTTCAATGATGTCGCAAAGGCTTTCTCTCCTCAAAATAGCTCTCATCTTGAGTCGCCAAACATTGTAGTCTGTGACTCTTTCTAGCTTGTTACTCTCTCCAACAGAAACATCCTTACTATTGACCTGAGCTTAAGCCATTTTGACTACTCTCAGCTAATACACTTCCAATTACACTTCTAACTGACTCACTCTTGAACCTGGCTCTAATACCATGTAGGATAACAGAGATATACATCCACTGGCCATAGCCATCCAAGGCAAAGATCAAATAATCAACACTACAGCCCCTGACCTATCACCAGGCATCTAAAGGAAGGAAGCAGCACTGTAAATATTTACAAGAGGCACTAGTAATTCAAAGGTCATTTAACTAACTACAGAATCAGCATAATCAACAGACTGAGGTCATCTCAATGACATCAATAAGAATGAGAGTGTGACAACAACACTTTGCATCTTGGTCTAGAGAAGTATTATTGTGTTATGATAAGAAAATAGTAGTAGTTCAAGCAACTCCATTGCAAAGCAATAAAATGGTCTCTACACTAAATTACACAATTTAGTGTCTAATGTAAAAATTTAAACTCCCAAATATCTATATGGCAAACCTCATTACCTATATCTGCCCATTTTCAATCCAATCCAACAAGATCAAGCGAACCTTGGACTTGAAGCATTTCAACTCTTTTGTTCAACAGTCATTCACATTTCTACAACATGAAGGAGTACCAGTTAGTGTCACATATGGCCAGTCATCTGTAATTTGCTACAGCGGAAATTTCTTGGGACTAAGACCCTTCCTTTCTTGATCTTGTCTGTCTCAGTGCAAGCATCAGTAATGGTATGACCATGAGATGTAATCAGAAAATTTCCTTGGTAATCTGATTGTTGCCTACTAAAACTTTCCCACTCCTTGTTTTCTCTATAAGTTAGTGAGAAGAGAGCCCTTGTCATTGAGTGGCCCACAAAAAAAATCGAAAAACACATTAATCATGAATGGGGTCTGGTGAAAGCAATTAAAGATCAGCTTTCCCCCTGCTGTCAACAAACAAGGTCATTTCTGTTATGCACACAAGCATAGTTGGTACCAGAGGTTTGCAATGTTTGGATGTCATCACAAACCTACTTGAGACTTCCTGTAACTTGAGCTCCAGGTTCAATGTTGCCCATGAGAAGACAGGCTTGCTCATATGTAGAAGTAAAAGACACATGATTTGCAATGGCAAACTGAAAATAGTTGGTGTCAACTTACACATCATGCATCACTCCAATCATCCTCCTTGTCATACTCTTCATCATGTCTAGCCAAAGCCTGCACGAAGGAGGACAGTGCTCAGTTGCCTCATACGATCTAAGACCATTTGAAGCATCAATTGTGTTACCTTAGTGAGATCAAATCTTTGGCACATCCCCAAATGGTTGAGTGACTATATAAAGCACTTGGAGAAACTTCTTAGTGTACTTAGATGGCACCTTATATCCCTCATAGAAAAGAGGAGGGATCTTACACCTACGAGATCCCTCCCACTCAGAGTAGGTGTAAGAAACCTCCAACTCCTACAACTTGTGATCTATGTATGTTTAGATTCATGATAACAGGGGCCTTGTCCTTTACAATTGGTAAAGCCCACATGTGGGGCACATTCACAAAATGTTTTGGGAATGCTGGCTAGTCCTAGGCCCCTTATTTTGGGAATGCTGTGCAGGGCTTTACCCTACACATACCAAACAAAAGAGGTCATACTCCTAATTGTTATGCTCCCTGAATTTCAGGACAAAAGATTTGTGGAACTGCTGAAAAAGAGTGACACTCACCTGTTTGATTGCATTGGCCTTTTCCAAAATGGCAGCAACACTGCTGTTTGTAACAGACTGAACAGCTGGCTCCTTTTGTTTCTCTGTGTGCCGTAGATTGAAGGACTGGACAAGTACATGGGTATATTGAATTCAGGAAGCTGCAAACAAGAAGCCTAGTACTTACCTATTTGTGAAGCTCTTTTCACTAAGACTAGTGGAGAGGATGATATGTTTTGAACAAAAAAAAGACTAACCTTAGTTCTGATTTGTTCAAGTATAATTTGCTGCTTGCTAGGGCGTGGACATGGCCGTATTACAGGTTCCCGGAATGATACCTTTGTCAACTGCCACATGTATGTCACCAAGTTAGAATCAGACCTCAAAAGAATACCATATGTGAAGAACCCTCCAGCATACATTGTGCCAAGAATTCTGTGACAGTGGTATGGACTCAGTCCACACTTAAAAGGATATGGAGAAAAGACTAATAGTAGAGTAAAAAAAATACATGTGTGTAAATGTGCATGCAGAATCCACAGGAATGATACTGTATGCTTACCTTGTTTTCTGGTGATGCAATGGCAGCAGCCAAGGGACTCCTTGTCTCAGAAGCCTTTCTTAATGCATAGCCCCCAGCTGAAGGGGGTGCTGGCTGATGAATTGACTCCTTTAGATGCACTTTCATTGCTGGTTCAAGTGAATCCATTGCTTGATTGGATTCTGGAGTAGGATCTTGCTCTGACAATTGAGAAACTGTTGAGAGCTTTAACTCCAAATCAATTTTTTCTGCTGGATTATTGGATTCAGATGGATACATTGGTTCTGACAATTGAACCAATGGAGACATATGGGACATTTGCTCCCTTAACTCAGGCAACCTTTCTGGATCAGGCACAGAGGGTGGAAGAAGCCCTGAGGTTGATTCTTCAATTGGAGGGTTTAACACAGTCCTTGACAATGCAACAGGCAGATCAGTGACTTCTCCCACAGGAATACTGTACACAAGACCAGACAATGATTCCTCTGAAGAACTTGACACCTGATGTGCATGTTGCTGGACCAGATGACTCTGGAGCATTTCAGAGTCTGGACTTGCTAGCAGACTAGAAAGACACTTGACTCCTGCAGGACCTTGTGAGACAGCTGACTCCAAGGGAAAATTTTCCTCCATGATTGCACTGGAAGGAGTTTCTGAGTGAGAAGGCAATTCCACCCTTCCTATCTGAGAGTTTGTTTCTGAAAGAGGTGACAAACACAGACTCTGTGCCAGACACTTGTCTTCTTCTTCCATGCTCATCCATGGATGCAACGCACTTCTTGATGGGCTTCCTGATGGAGCAGTGGATTGCCTGACACTATGTACTGGAATTTTGGCTGCTTTATGATGAAAGCTTGGATGGCTCTCTCCCTCATTGGGGTCAGTGCTTGCTGCTTGGCTCTTTTGACCATTCAAAACAAGGCTCCCTAATGGCCTTTCTTGAGGCTCCAAAAGAGTGCTCACCTCTGCATGCTTTCCATCTTCATAATCCAGATTCCCTGGTAAGGTTGATTGAGCATCAAGATCAAATTGTGCTGATGAACTTATTTGAAAATAGAAGTGAGACCAAAGTGGAGCATCCAGTCCAGGCACTGATTTTGGACTCTGCCAATAATTTGACTCAGGGCTTGCCTGTGGACTTGGTGAATCTTTGATGATAACACTCCCCGAAGGACTAGTTGGAGCACTTGACTGCTCAGCATTCCATCTGGAGCTTCCTGAAGGACTGTTTTGAGAAGGTAAGCCAGGAATTATTCGTGGAACAGATAGAACTGTCAATTCACAACTCAATAGTGAAGGTCCTGGAGCACTGGGTTGAGAATGTGAAAGAGAACTGGATGGAGCACAAGACTTTGGGCTAGCTGTAGGGCACGGTGGAAGTATTGATGTGGATCCTATTGAGTCACTAACTGCAGGTGTTGGCACAGTGCTCTGTGATGAACTCAAAGGGAAACTCCTTGCTGACAGAATAGTCTGAAGCTCAATCCTGGCATCTGATGGAGGCTGATCCACTGATTCCAAGGTTGCCGTACAAATTTGGGATAGGCCAAGATCTTGACCTGGTTGAGAATTCAGTAGAGACTGTGAAAGGCTAGGCTCCAGGAATCCAGGAGGACTAGGTAATGGGTATAGCTTTGGCAGTGAAGAGCTGCACACAAGATTTGAAGAACTTGTGTGCACAACAAGGGGAGGCCGACATGGAGTTGTGACATGTGAGGGCCCAGAGTCATTTGGTGAGAGGTCCTCTTCCAAAGGATCTAATGGTAAGGAAGGTAATGGGGACAGAAGCAGCAAAGAGAGTTTGGGATTCTTGGCTGGTGATTGACTGCTGGGATCTGATCTTGATTTTGAGCTCCCCTTGAATGGTGGTGCTTCTGGAAAACTTCCCCTAGCAGAGTCAAGGGTTTCCTGCACTGTGCTGCAAGGGGACCTTGGTGGTGAAGCTATATTCAAGACAGAGGAGTTGGGACTTGAAGGACTTGAAGGAGCAGAATAACTGGAGACTGACATTAACGATGTGCTTGAATAAGAAAATCTTGAGAGATTTGAGGCACTGGGGTCAAGAATAGGCCTGCCAGGGGTACACATAGTGGGGAAGGTAGCACTGGATGATGAACCAAGAGACGAGGGTGCTGGGCTGGTTGCCACTACTGACTCATCTCCTTGAGCTGCAGTTGCACCAAAATACTGTTCCATGTGCATGGAACTTACTTTTGGGTCTTCACATACTTCTGGGGCTTGGAGCACATGAGGCACATTGTGTGTCAACCCATCTCCACCTGGAATGAGATCAGGATTCTCTGTCTGATCATTTCCTGCCATAGAAAGGCCTTCTTGATGAGAGTGCCAGGACATATCAATCTCAACCATTGGCCTCTTAGACTCAGCTGGTGATATGGACAAGGAGGAAGGACCTTCAGGCACAGTGCCCAAGGCTGGAGATGTCTCATGAAAAGAAGGACCAATTCTTGTCTCATGCAGTGGCTCCTCAGCAACATTGGCCACAAGATGGGAAAGGTTCAAAGTGTCACAAGGAGGCATTGAATCAAGTTTCTCAGGTGATGCAGCATCACTGATTTCCAATGAAATATGCTTCAAGGACTTGCATGGAGCTCCATTATTGACATCCACTGGTGCATGCTTCAAATCTTTTGTAGATATGTGTGCTGCTTCACCATCATCCTTCAAACTATGCTTTGAAAGTTTCCCAAGCCTTTGCACAGGCTCGGACTCCTTCATTGAGTTTTTCTGTGAGACATTATCTGGGAGGTGTGTAGCTTCTACATCCTCTTTCATTTTGTGGTTTAATGGTTTACTGCCCGTGCCTGCTGCCTCTGTATCACCCCTCAAACTAGCCCTTGGCATTTGGTCTGCAATAGTTGATGATTCAGTATTCTCTGTTGACATGCGCCTTGAATCTTGCCTTGCTGCCCCATGATCTTGCATCTCAACAAGAATTGAAGCATTAGATGCAGAGAGACCCTCATGTCCATTCTTGATCTCATTCACATCTGAAGCCTTCCCTTCCCTGCTTTTGACCTCCTCTCCATTCATCTTAGTGGCCTTGTCATAGAATTTCCCAGAAATGTTTGGAGCCTCATTAGGTTTGGCAGGATTTGGCAGGACTTCTCTGGCAGCTATGTCACCACCATTGATTGCAGCACCCCTAGTGGGGTTCAGCAAAGATGCTGAAGACTCTTCAGCTGAATCTACTGCTCTGGGAGCATGCCAGCTTCTCCTGGGCTGGATATCTGCACCAGGAGAAACAGGTATGTGGCTCATTACAGTGTTCTCAACTTTCAAGCCAGAGGCCAAATTATGTGGGATGCCATCAAAACCCTCCACGCCTGCTAACGGATAATGCACCCTGCAATTTTGCAAGTGCAAGATGAGATAGTGTTCCTATCTGCAGAGGATGCAACAAGCAGTAGCAAAGGGGAATTTCCAGCACTACAAATAGTCATAAAAAATTACCTTCAAATTTCACACGTGCCTGTATTGAGGATAATGGACAAGACAAACCTGGAAAGAATCTGATTCATGCCCTTGGGCTGCACTTTAATGTGATGCCTCCCCTTCTACATCAAACAATAGTACCATTCAGTGCTGAAACTGTTTTTGAAAGTGACAAAATACAAACTACAGGTTGTGTTGGCAAACCATCTACAAGCTCAGAGCAAGAGAGCTGTGTTGTGATCTCTAGTAAGTATACTGAGCCAACAAATGGATACAAATGTCAGGAATGAAAGGAAGTTCACTGCTGCAAATATACTCTTTACCTTTTCAAGATTGGCTTTCTTGTCATGTTGTGCACACTGGGCTTTCGTAAGCTCAGATTTAACCCATTCCAGCTTGAAAAATGAGGGGTTGGTGTACCTCTTTAAGCATGCCCCTGCTGCCCCTGCCACATCAAACCTGGATCCAAACACACATGAAACTAAACTCTTTCCACCCAAGACTGCCCTCAAACAGTGAATGTTAGGATCCTCTTTTTTGTTAATTTTTTGACATTTGGTTAGACGGGCTGTTCTTGGCATCTTGAACTTGAGACATGACAGTCCACACCTACTTAGAGGATGTAACTTCACATTGGCATTTGGAAAGTTGAGATGAAAAAGGGTTAATGGTGTACTTGTCAAGAAGGAAGAGTCGAGGTGGCCCTTGGCATTCTTCATAAAAATTCCGAATAAAACGAGGAAGATCACCTTGTGTACAATGGTTTTGGTCACTCTGGATGCTTGTGTGCCAATTTGACCCTGACCCAATTTTCCACATTTTCAAAGCTTGGAAAAACTTATCAGTTATCATGTTCAATCAACAGTTTTCAACCCTAGAGAGTTTCCACCCAGTTTTCATGTGCCCTAACAAAAGCCAATAATACCATGAGTTCAAATCACAAAAGTTTGGCATAACTTAACCAATGCTTGATTACCTGCACAGTAAGCAAAGCGAATCTGATTGGGTTCAGAAAGCAGAGTTCTCTCAACAAGAGGAAGCTCAATCTCCAACTGTTGCAACCTGGCTGTCAAGTCATAGCCCCGCCCTCCAATTGCCATTAACTCATTATGCAGATCCCGAAATATCTCAGCTGCAAATCTGTTGTCAATGTACCAGATGACCCTGCCTTAATCCCTTTTGTCATGTCCAGTGAACCTAACAATCAATGCATGATCAAATGTCACACATGGTCATATCGCTTGAGCTTGGCCAGAGTGGCTGAACTCCCGTGTACTTGCTGCTAAGAGGATAGCCAATGCAAGTGACGTGACATTTTTCCTTCCCTCGGTAGAACAGAAGAACCATAGAAACCAATCACTATGCAGTGATCGGTTTGGACCACTACCATCACCTAGTCCTTGTCCAATGTCAATATCCAAGACAGTGAGTACCAAGTTCAGAGGAAGAAGAGGAAGAGGAGCGTACTCTGCAAGGTCGCCGAGCTGGCGGACAATGCCCACTAGCCCGGCCATGGCCACGCCCTCCAACAGTGCTTCGGGGTCATCCGGAGCGGCTGACCGATAGAGCTCGGGGTTGGCCAAGCTGTATTCGCACCGCACTTCATACCTCACCAGCGGCATAGAGGCTGGCTGCTCCACTCCCCCTCTTACCACGCCAACTATCCCTCTCCCTAGGTACCTCTAAAATTCGCTCAAGACTTCCCCGCGTTCGACAACAAACCCCGTCTCTCACCGAATTCCGACGCTCATACTTCCACCCTCCTATCACAACGCTACTCCAGGTCCAAGCTCCTCACTGCTCCATTTAGGAGAACACCACTTCAGATCTACCAGTTCCTCAGCATCGAAACCTTTCATGACTCCTCCTCCTCCTCCTCCTCTTTAGACTACTACCACCAAGTTCCAACAGTACCAGATTCACCAACACTACTCCCCAATGCGTGCATTCCTCGTCCACGCACACATCTCCATATTCCCAACTCCCTTCTCCCGCTCTAGCTATAACTCACTAATCTCCATCTGCCCAATAACGATCACAAAATGATCACATTGACTTCACGCAACTACGTGTACAAGATCGCGCTTGTTTTCCAGCTCACAATACGTATCTCTAATGAAACTTTGATTTGCACCCTTCAAAGTTTACCACTTAGGTAATGAAAACACAAGAATGAAGCAGCATGACAGCAACTTGCATGGCTTGATCGTCTAAATAGCAAAATACCGCTGGCGAAAAAGAGATGAAGGGGAAGAGAAGCAAAAGAAGAAGAAGAAGATTGCACGGAATGAGTCCGTGCCTACCTCGATTCCTTCGTCACTCCATTGCTCAATAATCAAAGTGCAGTTCATAATGGAGGAAAAATGCCCCCCAATTTAAAGCCGCCTGCAGATGCACTGCCACCAAATGTGAGTGGTACATTGTGTTGGTACACGAGTCTTCTGATTCCTAGTCGAACTGTTCAGGTGTCTGGACAAGTTCTTCTAACATTATTTTTTTCTTTTGCCATTTTCGAACACACTTTATTTGAAGTGGAAGTAGATTCTCTTTGAAGTCCCTGTTGATTTGCTTCAGTTTCAAGTTACACTTTTTTCTATGCTGAACTTTGTGTTAGAAGATGGCTAGTTATTAAAGTGTGAATTATTTTGTGCGAAAGTGAATTTCCTGTGTTAAGTTTTAAATTTTTAAGTATGAATTTTCTATGTTAAGTGATAGTTTCTTTTTGTTCATATGTTTCACGTTTATTTCAATTAATTCACATTTGTATGGCATCTTTTAACACAGTTCATATGGAAGGTGCAGTGAAACTGAAGCAAATCAAAGTCCAAAGAAAAATGTTGTATAGTTTGGTGTGTATAGCCAGGCCCCACTTGTAATGTTAAGGTCTATAGTCCGAACACTGGCAGCGAGCTTATCCCTTAAAACCTTGGCCCACACAGTTCTCGCTTCTTTTAAGGGCATACAAAGTTTCATGTTCTTATTAACAAGGTGCCGTCTTGACCTAAATATAGTTTCTCCCATTTCATACAGTTTTGAACCCCAATAGTGTTGCCCAAAAATCCCCATGGTTGTTGCATTCAATTTCAAGACAGGCTCCACATGTCATAACCAGGATTTCTTAAGGAGCTTGTATCTTCTTCACATTGGGTGTACAATCTTAGGACCTACACACCCTAAGAAGATTATATATGTAAATCTCTTATGGTGGTTGTTTCACAATTGTCACATGCTTTTGGCATATCATAATTGGCCCCAGCTAACCAGCACCCACAAATGCACCATGGAGGATGGATAGAAAGTGGTCAGGAAACAGTTTTCCATTGGGTTTCAGTTCCCTAGCTAACCATGGTGGTAACTAGCACAGTTGCTCTTTTTACTACCTACTAACAACCACCAAGGGGGTTATTGGTAGGTAGTAAAAACAGCCCTTGCCAATACATAAACCATCTACATACCTAGAATGCACTTATTTTCCTACCAACCAATTATAATCTATACATATGTATATAGGACTTACTTCTTACATAATTTGTTACCAAGATGAAACCAGATATTAACTGAGTTGAGGTTCATCCACAATTGAGTCATAATGGGCATCCGATGAATGGTGTGCTGGTGGGTGCTGGTTCACTCTGACCTATCATTATTGAGCTTGGCAATCCCTTCCCCACCTTAACCTTCCAGGGCACACACATTGTTTACTGCATATCCATATAATCATAGTCAAAAAGTAACATTTAGTGAAATCAGATTTGGTCCTAACACCCTGACAGCTACAATTTGTTATAATTTCTTTTGGAGTAAAATGTTTCTAACATTCAGATGTATTCCAAGATTTTATGGTTGTCACATTTGCCAGAGTTGGACTATACATGCAAACATGCACATGAAAATGAATGAGATGCTAGTAATAGGTGGTAAAATAATTACCTGATTTAGAAGGTGTTTTGGCTGAATTTCCTATTATATGAATGGAAGTGTTTTGTTTTTAAAAATTTCACCACCTTGCACCTTCCCATTGGATGCTACAATGGAATAGTTCCTTTGTTTCCCCAATTTATTGCACAAAAATGTACTTGAGAAAAAATTTCTAGGCAAACGTCCATTCATGCCATCACTAGTGCCACACCCCTGTGAGGAGATGGTCAACCACAACCAAATCTACCGTCAAATCTAGGTGTACTTGCCCAAGGGCACAAGGGCCATTGCAAGGGGTTACCATTAGCAATTGCTCCACCTTGGGTTTTTGCTCCCTCTTTGCCTGGACCTTTGTCAATGTACAGTACTTCATTTTCATTGATACAATTATTATTCACCTGCCAATTTGTGGACATTCAAATGCTCTTTGTTACTCAAATGTGCAACAACCAACTGTAATGCTTGCACATCATACCTATTGCCGGCAACAAAGAATTTGAGGTTCTAACTTCTAACCTTTCACAAATTCCCCTTGCTCAAGCCTCACATTATAGAATCCAAATCTTCCAATGGTTTTTGTTTCTTTGTTGAGATCACAAACTAAGAGCTAGTACTTTGCTAGCCATTTTAAATTGTGATTTGTGATCACTTATGTATGATCATGCACATTGCACACAAATCTTTGTTTGTTGGTTGTACATTCTATGAATCACTAACTTTGTTGAAACTTGCATTTTGTAATCTTTCTGGTAAGCATTGAGCAACTTCAAATTATGTTACACTGTTATAAATGCCAAGTGTTAGGCTAGGTGATGCAATTCTACTACCAAAAACACAAATATTTCGGTAAGTGTATTATTATTGTCAAAACTCTAGACTTCAAACATTGACTTTATGCTTAATCTATTAATAATTTTTTGTTCATTCCATTACTAACAATTTATTTTTCTTTGTTGATAAGAGTTGAAAATTTGAATTTGAAAGTTGATTTTTTTGGTTGTGTTGTTTTGATTACTTATGTGTTTGAACTTGTGAATTGTCCATTTGAAATTTGGATGTTCCAAGTGATCTTATGAGTTATCATTTGGAATGTAGACTTTCTTTTTGCATGCTCTTAGTCTTTTGAATTGTCATTACATGGAGTATGGACCTTATAATCAAATTTCCAATTCTAAGCATCTGCCTTACATTTAAATAAATTACAAATCATTTTTTTTTTCAATAAGTACACCTTATATGTTTTTGCATGTCATTTGAAAAAAAATGAAAAAAACTTCCCTTGGCAACTACTTAATTTAACATGCTTTCAAATAGTAAATCAAGCTAACGTTAAAAATGTTTAGTGTGATTATATAACAATGTTTTTAATATATTGTGAGAACATTTGGATAAATATGAAAGGAATTTAATTAGTATAAAAAAAAATTAAAAGACCCAAAAGCATTTTTTAAATAATGTAACAATTTTTTTCACTACTTAATAAACTTCTAAAATAACTTGAAATTATTTGAAAATAAAAATATTTTAAATATGCATTTACATAACAATATAATGCAAAAAAAATTTGGGTCATAAGAATTTTATATCAATTTGGAAATCATGATTTTAAGAATATTTCCTTGGATAGTTGATCCAATTTTGCCACATCATTTTGATTAGCTCACCATTATTTTTAAACAAAATAGTAAAAAGGTGTCTGTAGAGGATGAAAGCACATTATGACAGCCCCTTTCATGTAATGTATTTGTTTTCTTGGGTGGCAATGTGTTTTTAGCTTAAACCACATCAAAACTAAAAAGGAATTTCACTTCGTTTTTGCATAATATGTTAAAACACAACCCAAGCAAAATAATAATAATAATAATAATAACTAATTTATATTATGGTGGGTTGATCGTTGGATTATATTTTTTATGAAAAAATATACATGTAATTGTGTACTAAAAAATGCAAAAACCTTTTGAAGGCAATTCAAATGATTTTTAATTTTATGAGATTTATAATTATTCACTACTAAAATTCAAGTTTTTCAAACTATGCAAGTTGACTAAATGATCATGTTTCACCACACCACTTGTACATTTTGACTAAAACCCAAGCCCTTGAAAAACATGGGTATCTTTCAACCACTCAATTTGACTATGATGACTAATTTGACCATATGTAAAATAAACCATTTAGTCAACTCAAACCAAAAAAAAGTCCCCCCTAATTAAAAAGACAATTGTCTCGATCAATAGGGCTAATAACAAAGGGGCCATACAAGTACCTTTGGTCAAAAAAACCTTTTATTGTATTACAAAAACCCATCTATACTTCCATATGATAGGTGGGTATCATAGGACTTTTAGTTATGAATGTTCTTGATTTAGTATTCTTTGGCCGTTTGCTATCATTTGAGGAAATTATTCTAGTTGCTACAAGAAGGGGGAAAATGAAAATTAATTAATTACTCACCAAGGATGAAAGCTAAGTGTACTAATAATTAAGTTATTTTCATTGAAAATATTGTGCAATAACTTCAGGAAATAAAGTACTTTAATTTAAGGAAAGTAAATAAGTTTACTTTAAATTTACAAAAAAACACATTACTATAATTTACAGAAAATATTTTCCTCTCAACTATAGAAATTAACCAATTATAAAATTCTGGAATAAAATATTTATAATTTATAATAATTAAGTTGCTAAATTTTGGAAATTTTGAATAACTCAAATTTGTAATAGTTGAATTACTGAAAGTAACAGCAATTAACTTCTTCAAAACTCCAGAAATTAGATTACTGAAAATTACAATCATTAAATTACTGAAAACTAAAAATAACTAAAATGCTGGGAAATATGATCATTAAATTCCCAAAATAAATATTAATTAGGTTACCTGAAAAATGAAATAATTAATTCAATGAAGTGTATGGTAACTAAACTACTGGAAATGACAATCATTAAATTACTGAAATTTACAATAACTAGACTATTGGAAATTAACATGGTTAAATTAGCAAAACTTAAATTAACGAAATTTATTGTAATTAAATTACTGAAAATAAAAATAGTTAAACAACTGTAAATTACTGAAATTGGATTACTGAAATCTACTGTAATTAAATTACTGCAAATTACAGTAGTTGAGTTTATAGTAACTAACTCGTTAAAAGTAGCAATAATGAAATTATTGAAAATCACAATAATTGAATTATTGTCGTTGAAAGTAATTAGAATACTGAAAATTACAGTATTGTAATTAGCATGAATTACTGAAATTTTCAGTAATGAAATTACTGAAATAATAGTAAATAAATTTCTGAAATTTAGAGTCATTAAATTGCTGATATTTTACAGTATTTTAATTACTCAAATTTGTAGTAATTACATTATTGCAAATTATACTAAGAAAATTACTACCAATCACATAATTAAATTACTGAAACTTAAAATTACTGAAAAGAACAGGAAATAAATTATAAAATTTATAATAACTACTATGAATTTGAGTAATTAAATGACACGAAATTAGATAGTTGGAAAATATTTTCCAATGTCAAAAGCAATGGAGCAATATAGAAATATGTATAAATCTTTGTTCAAGTGATGAAAAGTTTTACCTGAATTATTATTTATTTATATTAATTATTATTTTAACATAAATAAAACTTAAGTGAAAAATTATTAATTACATGATCAGTTCATTAGATAATTAAACATTTAGTTAATTAGTTGTATCATTTAGAACTTTTTAAATGCCCAAAAGCATGGGGGGAAACTTCATTTGTAGTGTGCAAGTCAGATGCAACTTGAAAAGTTATCCTATATTCTTTGCATTTCATTCTCACTTTGAAAATTATATAAAGAAAGGTCATGGCCTTTCATTATTGCAACAAAAAAAGCAACTTTCAAATGGGATGAGCCAATCAAAAGCTTGGCCCATAATAAAAATAAAAATATTTATCACTCTATCTAAGTAAGGTTTAGGGTTTAGGACCTAGTCACCTAGGTGAGTAACTAAGTTCCTAATTTACCTAGGTTGGTAGCTTGAATTAGTTGGGTACCTACATAGGTAAGTAGGTAGACCTATTCAACCTATATGTAGGTAAGTTGATTGTAGGAAGGTAGATAAGTAGGTATGGACATAGGTAGGTAAATATATGTGGTAGGCCACATGGCAAATGTTATAACCATGCGCTACATGGCAAATGTTATGGCCACATGCCATGTGGCAAACTCTATGGCCATATGCCATGTGGCAGACTAAGATTTGACCAATAATGTTTGTATCAAATGATGACACATGAGACATTAAAATAACCTTACAACATGTCACATTTGACCATGGGTCAAAAAGCAAAAAACTTGGTCAAAAGCACCAACCTAAGGTTGGTCAAAAAAACCATCCTAATTGTACTTGACTTGTTAAATTGACTTGTCCTAGAAAACTAAGGCATTTTTTTACCATTGTCACTTTGGGGTACTTTTTGGTTTGAAAACCCGGTTTGAAAAACCTAGAATTTTAGTAGTGATTATTTCACATATAATTTCACATATTTGGAATGATGTTTGTAAATCATGTGAAAAATTCGATTATTTTCTTTTCACAAATGGGGTTTTTTTATAACATTGACCATAAATATGTGGTGCATTGAAATTTTAACATACAAACATTGTGAAATGGAAATTAACTAACATTGTGAATTTAGTTAATGCATGCATAAAATTAATTTCAAATGTTTATTTGGGTGATTAATGAAACCAAATGCTAATGTAGTTTGAAATGAGAAACGTGTTTTGTTATATATTTACAATGTATATTATAAATATACCCATGGTTCCTTGAATTTAAATGATTTTTGTTTTCCACATTAAATTATATAACATTAGTTTTGTGAAAATTGTAGTTATAAGGCCAAAACACCAAGAATTAGACCTTGGGAACAATTATATTATACATACTTGAACATTTTTATTATTTTGTGTATATTGTTTGTAGAATACAAATGTCAAATAGTGTTGGGTGGGCATTAAAAAAATTGCAAAATTAAGTAAGGGTTCAACCTAGTTTTTCCAAAAAGAATTGATGAGTATCAACTCAAGTGATATGTAGGTTAATATCTACCCCCAAGGTATCAGGTTGTAAATAATCTTCAATTTCCATAAAGTGAAGTTCCTTAAGTAGATTATATTAAGTAACTTTTGGGTCCAATTTTCAACTAAGGTTTGGGGTCTAGCATAAAATATTTATGAATGGAATCCAAGTTATAGATTACCTATGGGTAGGGTATAAGCTAGGTGGGTTATCATTTTGTGTTGAACAAACTAGGGTTTAAGATAGCTTATAACAATTGGAAATGCCATAACTATTTCATGGGGAGTGGCTGCAGCTCTAGCTCCATTCCCATTGGGTCTAACTTTTTTTCTTTTTTCTTTTTTCCCATGATTCTACTCATTTTGTTACTTGCTGGTTTGTTCTCTCCCCTCCTTTGTGTTGCTAATACATCTTTTTTGCTTTTGGTTTGTATTGTAGTACTTGAACAATTTTGGCAACAAACTACCAAATAATTAATTAAATATTAAATCTTAACTTCAACACTTGGTTTTTTAATTCTGAAATTGTTGGCAAGTAATGGGTATATAATATAATAAATAATCTCTTTTCAAGATTGTGGAATAGTCAAGTGCATCTAGATTGTTTAAGTCTCAAGACTTAGTACTTAAAGGTATGTAGTTCAAACTTGATAGTTGAACTTTTGATTTTATTCAAATTTCGGCACAAATAGTAAATAATTTTTCAAAAATTTGGCAAAACAAAAAATAATTTAATTTATGCTGAATCCGTTTAAATACGACAGTAGGTTGTAGGTTGTGATTGGTGGTACATCTTGGTGTTGCTTGGCTTGCAAATCAATTACTTGCAAATCAATGACCTTTGCACCTTAGGAAAAAAAAATTCAATTTTTCTTGTTGTCTTTTTGTTTCTTTTTGTCATATATATATTTTTTATTTTATGTTTTTATATGTTATTTTACTTTCTTAAAACAAGTATGGGTTTTATGTTCTTTTTTTGTTTTTTTTCGATTTATGTGATTTATGTATGTTTATTTTTCTTTTTAACTAAGGGAAATCGCTTCTTGTATATTTTATGGAACATTGAAATATAAGGAGTTTTTTGGTATCCTATGAAGTAATGGAAATTTTCAATTATTAAAATTAAAAATATTCTTTAAATATGTTAGGCATATTTTCAGAACCCAATTTGAAGCACCCTATTTACCTCTAAGTAAATTATAGAACTTCTTTTTCTTCAATAAGTTGGACCTTATATTTGTTTGCACATGATTTGAAAAAAATAAAAATAAAATTTTCAAGGTTTGTAAGTTGTGTTTTTTTTTAATGTATTTTGAACTTGTAAGTTTTATATGTGATTTTATTATTATTTTATTTTGTATGTTCTGTTTGGCTTTTTAGTTAATGTTTAATAATTTGTTTGTTTGTTTGTTGTGTGTTGTTTGTGCAAGACCAACTATTGCAAATTACAAACTTGAATGGTTTGAAATGAGGAAGTTACTTTCTTTTTTACTTGCATTTATTATGCATATTTGTGAACAAATTAATTTTTTTGCATTATTATCTTTATTGACATACCTTTTGTATCATGCATCTTGTGAAAAGTGAGCGTTATACTTGTAAATGTTTGTATTATTTCCATTGTTGGCATCCTACAAGTTTGTTAAAACTACAATCCTTACACACACACACACACACACATGGGAATACATATATTCATTTTGGTTTCTCAACCTTAGTTTGTTACCAAATCTTATAAAAAATGGAACCAATTATTGTGACAAAAATAAATGTATAGATGAAAATGGTGAGATTTAATACATGAACGAAAGTGAAATTTAAATATAAAGGAGAAATGAAGATGTTCAAGGTTTGAAACATTATCAAGTTTACAATTTTAAAATGAAAATTTATTACAATTAAAAGTTTGAAAGAAATACATTAACAAAGAAAACTTGGGAGACTTCATAATACCATTTTTGAAACTTGGTCTTTTTTTCTTTTGTCTTAATGATAATTCAAAAGTAGATCTAAATTACACAAATTATGCATTGTATTGTTTCTTATAATAGTGACACAATTGGCCTTGTAATTTTCAACCAACAACAAGGTGTAGGAAAGGTTTGGTGTCATACTCAAGAATAATGGTATATAATTACATTGGAAAAACATGATAATGCAAAACATCACCACCACAAATCATGTTTTATTGAGATGTTCATTTTAACTAAGTTGTCCATCTTGATTAGACCAAAGGTACACTTGATTAAAATGATGGGAAGTTGATGAACTATGTCATTAATGACTAATCATGTTAACTAAGGTGATTTTTTTGACTAGTCACATCGACTGAGGTGACTTTTTAGTTACGGATTATCAAATGGGGTAGTTAGTCAAATAGGTCAAACAATTGACAATTTAATTCAATTAAACTATATGTTTAATCAAATGGGATATGTGGACATTTATGCATACTTGAATAACAACTTCAATTAACTTGTTTAATGTGTGTTGAAGTGTAATTTGATTATTAAAGTTATGTTTGTTGAAAAATGATGAATTGTTTACTCCATATATGTAATTTTTTTAAAAGGTAAGTAGGGTGTTATCATTTTAAAAAAATATTCAAACTACTTTAACATTAATTAATGGTTATATTTTATTATGGTTTAACCCTTGAAATAACATGCTTTGAGAGCCAAACAAGTTGAATTATCTTCATTTCCCATTGGATGGTTTGCCAAATTTGATGCACTACAATAAAAGTTGTTTTTTGTGACTTGATTTATAACTAGGTTATTAGTCATGGAAGACATCTATGACTACATGACTATGTAATCGAATAGAACATGTCATTTAGGACACCTAGTTGTTAGTGTGGTTCAATTGCAAAACAATTTGCAATTGTGAAATCATGGAGGTCATCAGTGCTTGATGATATCCATAAATTATGGTTGTTGGATATAACTCATTAAATATGAAATAAATATGTTCTCCACCTATGCCATGTAAACATGTGGCATGTAGACACATGGTATAAAGGTTTAAAACTTAGCCTATATGTTAGAAATGTATGCCCTAGCCTACCTAGGAATGTAAGCTAACTTAGCTAACAAGCTAAGCTTGTTAGGCTAGATCACTAAGTTGCAAGTGTGAAGACTTGAATCCCTCACCTCCACATTGAAGGAAGAAATTTTTAACCCCCACTTAACCATCGCACCACATGATTTTTACATGACAAAAATTGTCACCATATTGTTATAAACAATTTTTCTAACCTATTTTATAAGTTAGGTACCTAAATACTTACATAATAACTTAGAACCTACCTAATAACCTAGTAGGTACCTAATTTGATAGGTAATAGGTAAGTATTACTTAGAGGTAGTAGTAAATGAATAATAGGTAGGTATGTACAACCTACCTAATAGGAAAGTAAGTAAGTAGGTAGGTGCATAGTAATATGTACATACATAATATCAATCTAATAGGTAGGTAGGTAGGTAGGTACATACTACCTATTTTGTAGGTAGGTAAGTAGATAGGTACACATGCACATACATACACCTACTAGGTAGGTAAATAGGTAGGCATTCAGTAATAGGTAATAGGTAGGTACCTAGTAATAAGTAGTAGGTAGGGGTAAGTTTGCAATATATTGAACCATTCTAAGTGTAATTAATCCTAAATAACACATTTGTCAATTTTTAACTTCATTTATGATTAAATGTTTTTCATATAATCTACATAATGTGATGTAAGATACATTCAAGAATGACATATAAAAATATGAATCAATTATATCAACATTTGAAGGTGAAAAATGACTAATTAAACATTTTTAACTAATCATGAGGTCTTTAGTAAGTCACATAAGAATTATCAAAGTAAATCTATATTTGTTTGGAAATTTTTCATATTCATGTAGATTGAATAATTATTAAACTTTACATGGTTTTGGATCATCATTGGAATTGATATATAAATAAGTTGTAAAATTCAAAATCTGCAATTTTCTTTCCAATAATTCTTGGATAAATATGAAGATAAGTTGTAAGTCAAAGAAATTAAATTTTATTATAAGAATATATTGTAGAAGTCAAATATGTGATTCAACCCTAAACCTATACAAGGAATTAACATGCATTAAGAGGCAAAGATAATACTTTTCTTTCGGCATAACATTCTTCAAAACCATAAACGCATCCTAAATAACATGATGCACACTAATTATGGTGTACACTTAAAAGGTATCCATATAATTTGCATAGTTAATCATTGAAAAACAAATGCCATGACCCATCAACCACCCTCTATTTCGTTATGCAACATGATGGATTTCTACTAATCTTTAAATAAAACAAAGTGCATAAGTAATGTGTAAGAACCCTTTTTGTAAAACTATTCCATATTAAATTCTTGATTCATTTTAGATGATTAAGAAAAAAATTCAGACCAAAAAATCTAGCAATCTTATTGGCCAATAATGTTTTTTTGCACATGTATGTGCACAAGCTTATTCAACACCCTCTATATAGGTTCCACTAATATTATAACCCTTGTCTATTCATAAATTGGGTTAATTACCAAACTCATATCTTTAGATGTTACTATAATTATTTTTGGCCCTCTTTAATTTCACCTTCTATTTAATACTACCACTACTTTAGGCCTTGCAAATCCATAACTAAACACTAGCACATTACTAGATCATTAAATAGTAAATGGTTGCAACCATGGATTAATCTTCTAATTATGAGAAAAAATGGTACAATATAACCACATTGATGACACACAATATAAACAATAACTTATATTTATTTATGGAAATCTATCTCAAGAATTAAGGTATTAGGTGAATCCATGAACTACAACTTGATTTTCATGATTCTTATTCATAGGATATGTAAATGATTAATGGGTGGAAAATTTTAGGATGTTGAAATCCACCTTCTTCAAACTTATTGAGAAATTGAAACCAATTTTCATGAAGCCAAATACGAAATATTGAAGAGCCATACTTGTTGAGATCCATGTCTCTTGTGTTATTTATAAGATTGCACATGGTTGTATTATTTTCATATGTAGTGGTTTGTTCACAATTGAAAAATCCAATGACTCTAGCCCTAATTTTCCATGAATTTGTTGATGTGGTGAATTTGCTTTTAGGAGGTTGATTTCTTGGTAAGAAGTACTTCAAATATAGAAAGTCATGAAGAACTTCAAACAATGGTGTGGTTTACTTAAGATGTAAGGAGCTATTGATGACACCCATGTGTTGATTTCTAAACCTTTTATCCCATACCCGAAGGACTATTACTATCATAAGTTTGGGGGCTATTTCATGGTTGCCCAAGCTATGGTGGATTCCACTTATAGATTCATTAACATTTTCATTATTTTGCTTTGAAATGTCAATGGTTCACAAGTCATAAAAAGGTTTAGATTGTATTGATAAATTCAATACCATCATGTTTTGTTTAAATCTAAGTAAAAGATATGGAGATGGAATTCCACCTTACTTGTTTAGAGACAAAAGGTATTCACTCATCAATTGGATCATGACATTGTATAAAGAAGATGGCCACCACATTATTTTGGAGCTATTCTATAATAAAAAACACAAGCAAGGCCATTTTGTTGTAAAGAATGTTTTTGACATTTCTAAAATAAACTTTTAAAGAGTTTTTTTGCAAATTAAAACTAAGTGTTGTTTTTTTACTTGATGTTTTTACTTGTTGATGTTTGTTGCATAACTTGTTCATGATTGAAAATGAAGTGAATGTAGAACGTTTCCTTCACATAATTGGGTTTGAGGCAAGTACCTTTTATGAAAATTAGACAACAATTAACAACAATATTTCAAAATATTAAACTCATCAAAAAGTTGAAAGGGAAGAGAGATCTTGAAAAAACTTATGGAGAGAATTAATGCATTATCTTGGTAGACAAAGAAGTTGACCATGTAAGATCCTAATTTTCAACTTGGTATCATTTGGAAAAAAAAATTGCACAAATTATTTGTCCTTTCAATTTTGTTGTTTCTACTCATTTGCCATAACTTCCTCATTTCAAAAAATGTTCATTAATGTTTGGCAAATAGAATATCAACACATGAAATGAAGTAAGAACTTAAATTGTATTCATTGGTCTTTCAAAAAATCCTTGAAAATCTACACATGAATTCAAATAAGATCCTATTATCGTCCTTCCAAAAGTCCATGCACATTATTTGTTTTTTCAAAATTTGCTTTTAATCATTTACTGTTTTTCGATTCATTATTTTTCATTATGATCTTTAGTTGTAGTTTACACTATTTTGTTGACATTATCATTGTTGTTTGTAGCCCATTGCACAAATGTCATGTTCATCACATGTGTCATATTTGTAGGAGTCTACACCATGTCCACTTGATTTTGGCTAAAGTTTTTGTTTCATTCTTTGAGGTATTCCAATCACTTTTCTTCTATTGTCAAAGTCTGAGCATGTATGCACTCCATGGAATCTACGAGTTCTTTGCTTCCTCTTTCTATAACTTAAGCCATGGTCTTGTGTGTTGAAGAATATTTCTTTTTAATTCTTGTATTTCATGCTAATCGCACTAGAATTGTTAATCTTTTTTTTGTTGCAACATGTTTTGTTGACCAAGTGTCGGGTTGCATGTTATTTGGGATTTGTAGGAGGACAATGTTCTTTGTCACATTCTTTGGGTTGCTAATTGGGGACTATGATGTAAAGGGAGTTTTTGTGAAATTGACATGACGAGCTACAATAGGTGTGGTCTAAGGTTGTTCATACAACCATATCTCATTAGTACTAGTGGCATAGACTTTGTCTATTTGTAGATTGTCATAACTTGCACCAAATTTTGCAATTGCAAGATTCTCATAGATCTTAATGGCTTCATGTGGTATATAGCCAATGGGCTTGTAATTGTAGTCTTTTAACTCCATCATGTTTCTTGTGTGCGGTGGTTGAAAGATTGGTTTGTTACCTTGGAATTCATGAATCATGTCATGTAGCCCATGTTTGAAATTTCAAAGAAAATGGATAATATTTTTTTTCTTAAATGCCCATGATCCAATAGTCTTGATTATTTCTCATGCATGCCATGAAATCATATATCTTCTTGAAACCATTGACTACGGAACACCACTCATTTTGCACACTAGACCATTCTTGAGGTGCTTTGAACAACATACTTACTTTCATGACAGCTTTTGAAATGTTTTTTTACTTGTTGATTGTGGTTTCAAACTAGTCCCGACCATCCACTTGTTCTATACTTGTGAGGTGTTCATCTCTCTTGGTTGCGAAGCTAAAATCTCACCATTCTTTCAATTAAGTTGGTCGGACTTCCTAACCTGCACCTCTACACCTTGTTCAAAATTTTGGATGGGCACAAGAGCTGACATGAGCCGCAAAGAGGTAGGGAACAATAGAGAAGTAGGGAACATTCGCAGGGAACATGTAATGAAAAAGTTCACTTAAGAAAGGTTGAAAGAAATAACAAACATTGAGCTAAAGGACCCTTTATGGGGGTGCATTGAAACTCTGACATTTTAATGCAATATGTATCATTTTTGAAGATTTAGTGGTATCCTACAACCAACTTACCACCAGCTTACTACCAAGTTACCACCTAGTGCTGCATCAACTGCCAGCAAGGATTTGTTGTTATGTAGCACTGTAGGTATGAATTGGTGACCAAACAGCTATTTCTGAACAACAACTTAACTGTTGTTAACACCAAGTGTGAAGGGTGATTTAGAACGTCTCCATTCATAACGATAATAACTTCTATGCCTACAATTTCATCCATTTCGAGTGAAGTACAACTTCAACACATGTCTGTCAAATCATATATATTAATTTTCTTGTCTGTCTGTGACATGCCATTCCGACCCATTAATCTGCGAGGCCGATTCTACAACCCCCCAGTTGACAAAAACGAGGTTTCGACCCGTTAATCTGCGAGGCCGATTCTGCAACCCCCCATTTGATAAAAACGACGTCCCGAAAACCAGGTGCGGGTTGTGGTGGCGGAGAGAATTTGGAAACGAGGTCCCACTGTTTATTTTCAGATATTTTATATATTAATTCACTATGTATGTTTGTTAGTCAGTCAGTGACGGGGGTTTTGGGGGGTGGGGGAGGGAGAGGCCGGTGAAGCAGTGGGTGACCGGTGTCAGTCTGTGACGAGGGTTGGACCACCACGGTTTCCGTGTACAAACTGTCTCCACAAAGCATTACAGCCGTCCAAAGGGTAGGAATGACGGTCGGATCGCATCCCTCTCCCACCACACCAGAGGCGGATATAAAAACCTTCCCCTCTCCCCCCCCCTCCGCACTACCGAAAAAACCGGTGGTTATATAAAGGAGCGTGTTTTCGGAAATTTCCAAAACTTTTGAGAACCGAGGTTCAAAATGTCATAACCGAGGTTTTGAGTTTTCTCATGTCGGGTAAAGGAATAAATACCCGGACTGATAACCTGAGGGTACACACAACTAGTTCTGATACCCGCACAACGTCGGTTGAAACCACTGCACGTTCGGGGTGGCTGGAGTGGCGTAGCCACGGGTGTCCGAAGGTCACGGGTACCACTAGTAATTCTTTAATTTTGAAATTTTCATTTCCAAAAAGAGAATATTCCTGAAGATTCTATATTTTAATTCTCAAATTTTTGTTGTTTGAAGAATTTTAGTTTTGAAAATTTCAACAATTCTGAAAATAACATAATTATTGTCAAAGCTGACAAGGTATTAGCGTACCTCAAGCTACGGTCAGATTGGACATAATTAAAAATTGAGATGTTGAAAATTTTCAGAAATTCCAAGGGCAAAATGTTGAATGGTTAAGGTTTAGGGGATTTTATAGGTGGATTTGGGAGGTCTAGATTTGCTGTGTCCTGTCTCTTCTGTGGTCGGAATTGCTAGCAGCACCAAGCTTGATTTTGGCATCCGGAGGCTTTCAAGGGCATCGAAAGGAGGAGGAGGTGGAGTTGTGGCAATGTGGGGATTGAGTGAAGTGGGTCGTGCATTTTTTTGTTGTAATCCCGAAGAGAATGCTGCATGCTTAAGCTAGTATGCAGTGACTGAAGCTTGCAGCAAACAGGAGGTTTCGGCCAATTGCACAGGAGATCAAGTTTTCCTGCGGTGGGTTTGGCGTTAGTTTTCGTAAAATTGAGAGTTTGAGAGTTGGACGGGTTTAGGGTTTAGTTAGCTTGAAGCAGGTGCATTTGTGCCTAGAGGATAGCAGCGGCAGCAGGAGCAACAGAAAGAGAAGAAGAAGAGTAAAACTGACGTCCATTTGTCTCAGGCAGTTGCAACTCGATCGAGTTTCAACGTCGCTTTGCCCTGCTGCTGCTAGCTCTCTGGGGGGTGTACAGAAGATGCGGTATACCATTGGCGGGTAGGATGTGGATTGCTTCTTGCCAGGATTTTTTTCTTTTGGGTTTGATTTTGCTTGTCATCTTATTGAGTTTGGAAGTGAAGAGCACAAGCAGGCACTGACAGGAAGTTTGAAAATTCTCTTTGTATGTGGATTCACTTTTAGGGTTTGGAAAGCTTTCATCAGTTTTACCATTTGGTGGGAATGCTCATGGTGCAAGCCATGACATCGCTCTTCTGCCTACCAACCTGAGTTGCAGGAGGAGGAGGGTGGACTGTGGTGATCCTGCAAACTCACCAGAAATAGAAGTTCAGGAAGTGGAAAATTCTTGGTGGGGAGGAGGGACTGTTGGTGATTTCAGTGGAATGGCAACAGTTTTGTTAGCTGGAAGTCTGGGTCCGGCAATGGTGGCGTGCACATCAAGGATGCCGTATCATTCACTTGTACAACACTCACAGTCATTCTGCCCTGTGACTAATCTGGTAAGGGGTCCTGGTAAGGCAACCATGTAATGATTTTACAGACATCAGAATGCTGAACACACCTTGAAAGGGAAGCAGTAGCACTGAGTATGAACTCAGAGGGATGAAGAGATACCTAACATTGGCCATGTCTACAGAAACTTTGATGCCCTTTTTCTTCTTTTTCTTCTTTGGACATCTCCAGTTTGTGATCTTGTTGACTCTTTTCTTTAGGATTGGGTGTACTCTTTTTCATGCTTGTTGATTGTTTCTTGTTGTGTAGTCAGATTTGAAGTACCCATAATCTTATTACTGGGTGATTGTTAATTCTTTTCAGGCTGACTAAAATGTAAGTATCAAGAAATCCTCATTCCATATGAAGATATTCTTCTTTGGACTGTGCATCCTATTTTTATGTGAATTATGTGTTCACTTGTCTTCTGTGTTATTTCTATGTGCTCCAAGGAGTGCAAGTATCACCAACATAATGCTGGAGAAGCATCTTCATGAAGGAATATGGAGACTGCAAGGGCATGATAGTAAGGGCTGTTGCTGGTGAGAGCAGCATTGCATTCATGACACTCTCACCATGCAGCTTTGGGGTTGTAGCAAACTGGGAATGCTTTACATGGTGATTTGAGTCTTGTTGGCTATGTTGTGGTAGACTCAGATTTCACTGAAAAGAGGGATGTGGTGCAGACAAAGTCACTTTCACCAGAATCAGCACATGAGCAAGCAGACTGTGCAATGGGTACTGCTGCATTGGCAACTGTACTGCCTGGCTTCAAGTTCATACATGCCACAGCTGTTGTGCATCCTGATGCTGTACTTGGCAAGGTAATCCAGTCCACACTGTCTGTTGGCATATTCTGTGTTGGCCTGTAGTAGGTTATAACTTGTTGCTGGAGTCTCCACTTCTCTGATGAAGTTCTCAAATGCTATGTGAAAAATAAACTCCTCTAGAAAGCTGTTTAGGACAATATGGCAATTTGTCTTGCTTCACAACTCATGGGAGATGCAATTGCTAGAGATCTTATGATGATCATACAGAGATCCATTTGTTAAGGCTTTTGTTCAGTGATGTTATTTTGGGCTGTGGCATCCATGTAGGGTGTGATCATAAGTGCATTCTGTACAGTTGGCCCTGCTGTCACACTAGGAATTGGCTGCAAGCTGCATGCAGGCAGCCATGTTTGTGGAAACACTATCATTGGGGATTACTGCAAGGTGCTGAAGTGATTGTACTTGGAGACCCTGTGTTTCTGATTTGTATTCTGATGAAAGTCTTGACCATTAGTTCTTCTTTGCTTTCATTGCGTTCTTGTGATTTATGTTGATCAGGGAAACATGAGCTTGCTTGCTTACATGGGGTCTGGTTAATTTTGTTAGACAGCGGTGCAGTGGTTGGCTCAGATATTCCAGGGCAAACTGTTATTGGCCATGACAACACCATTGGCTATAATGCAGTGGTTGGCATCAAGTGTCAGGACATGAAGTACAAGGTGTTGATTCTCTTTCTGACCCTGCACAAACATCATTTGAGATGCAATGCTGCTCAGTTGACAGCTCTTTTAGTTTGCAATTCATTTCTGTCTGTTGGCTGCAGTGCCCAAGCATAGTGTTGTACATGAAATGTTCTTCTAATTGGGTTAAGTCTGAGTGCTGCATTATAATTGGATGTTTGATTATGCAGGAGGGTGATGAGTGTTCACTTTACATTGGTGACAACAATGACATTCGAGAGCATGTCAGCATTCATCGATCTTCAAAACCAAATGATGATACTGTAAGGCACTACAAATCAACCCAAATCTGGTCAGCTTTTGGGGCCTTGATTTTTTGGGATATGTATAACAATATTTTATATGGTCATTTGCTCTTATTATAGTGGATTCCAGCAAATATGGAGGAGCTCTGTGGTTGCAGTCAATAGGTGACAATAATTTGATCATGGGATCATGCCACATAGCTCATGATTGCAAGCTAGGGAATCACAACATTCTTGCTAATGCCACCCTGTTGGGAGGTCATGTCATACTGAAGGTTTGTCACATTGAGACCTTGACCAACAGTCTGTGACTGCAACATTCTATTTGTCAGGACATTAAGGGAGTAACAGTGAGAAGTTGTAGTTGATAGGGCCAGATAGAAGTAATTGATGAATGTGAATCTGCTTTGTTTGTTGTCAGCTAACACATTGAGGCTCATTGGAGTCTGCTGGACCAGGACTATGTGCATACAGGTGGGGCAGTGGCAGTTCATTGGTTTTGTCATGTTGACTCATACTCCTTTCTTGCTGGTGGCTCCATGGTGAGTCTGATTGCCGCACCTCTCATTGTACTTTTGCATGATCTGCCTGTTCCTTCTCCTATAACTTACAGGCTGCACAATGGACAAGGGCAGATACTGATTAGAGCAGCCAATGAAGAGTAGCAGCTGCTTGCCAACTTGTGCTGACTGCAATGTTAATTTGGACCCTTGATTTGGACCCTGGCAAGCTTTTTTTTTAGTTGAAATTGACTATGATAGGAGCTTTGTAATCTATCATCCTTTGTAGCTGCAGCGAGTTCTTTGTAGCTCAGACGGCAAGCTTAATTAGTCTTTTGAAGAGAAAAGGTTCCCTATTTGAAGTTTCTATCAAATCAAACCAGATGTTTGCTTAACAAACTTTGTTCCCAAATCATCATGGTTGAGCTTTCCCATTACCGCTGGTCATGTGACAGAAATATTGGTTAGTTTTGACATTGACCCCCACCGTTTGCCAGGAGCTGATGAATTCAGTTCGGATCTTATGGTAGCCAGTCACTATCATACATGTTGCATTAGAGGTCACTGAACATGTGGAACTGTGACTCTGTTATTCAAACCACCCCTTGGTCTTTTCAGTGGTTTATGGGATTGGGTCTCAATTTCTCTTTGTCATTTTCCTGTCTGCTGATGTGTTGTCAGATCTGAAATCTCTATAACCTAAGAGCATCTCCAGCTGTGCTCAGTATGTGACTCTGCAAAAATATTTCTCACATTCAAGTTTTAGTTATTTACTTTTTTCCAACCCCACCCATAAAACTAAAACTGGGACTGCAAATAGGTGTGAGGCTACTAATAGCAACCCACATGTACCAATCAAACTATCTAGCCAAGCAGAAACAGGGAGCACTCAATAAATACAATTTGAATATATTTTTGGACTCTTCCAGGCTCCTTCGGGGCCTTGGAAGATGTGCATTTTTCCAGGATCACAGTAGACTTCCAGTGGATCCATTGGATATGACTGTTGCACCTCATCCAAGATTTCCAGTGCAGTGCCATAAACTGAGCACTGGTGGAGATGCTCATATTATAGTTTCATCAGGTTGATCTGAATCAATGGTGTAGAGTTCTCAATACTTATGAGATTTTGAATGGTCTTTCGTGTGTGGTAGGTTGACAGAGATGTGCCAATGTATATGATGGTGTCTGGAGATTGCACTGAGTTATGAGGTTTGAATCTAGAGGGACTATGGTGGTGTGGATTTTCTGATCCAGAGGTAAGGAAGTTTATAGTTTATTATGTCAATTCCGGAGCATGAATTACCTACAGTTCAAAGATTTTAGAATTACATTCAAGAGGATACTTTCTGATTTCAACTAGATGGTAGGTCAAGAGCATACAACAGATGTACCAAAAGCTTTTCATGAATAGTGACACTGAAGCAGGAGGTCTTGAAGACAGACTTGCTACTCTGGTATGTACATGATATTTCACAATCTCTGGCAGCTATTGGAAGTTATGTAGGAACACAATGACAAAAAGATAGCATGCAGACAGCTCCTTGGCTTAGCTCCTAGTATGACATAAGAAGTTTCTCAAAAGCTTTGTTGCTAGATCTGTCTTGCAAGGGATTTGTGATATCATGTGTTTTTTGCAGGAGTTGGATGAAGCTCTAGCCAATGTGCCAGCTGTTGTGTTGATGTTAAGATCTGTGCAGGACTGCTTTGGGGAGAAATGTAGAGGAATTTGCAAGTTCAGGCATTGGAGCTCTATCTGACATTGTGCAACATTAGACCCTCCATGTATTCTGCAGGGAATCATTGCAATCTTAGCAACCTGTGCGAATGCCACCTTTGTTTCCATATGGACACTTTAGGTAGCAAGGACAACATTGTCTTTATATAAAGTTATGTGTGTCAATTTAAGGGAGGTCAGTCAACCTCAACAGTTACAGTTTTTACACATGAATGACCAGTTGCAAGCTGCAACTGTTTGACAATGCAATGGCAGACATTTGCCAAGTGGATATACTGTATTTTTGGTAGACATCCTCAACTACTAAGGTAAATTTGAAACTGGTCTGTTTGAAACTGGTCTGCAGACCATGTGTTGAAGACAAGAAATTTGATGCATTCTTTTGTGTACCTAGCTTGTTCCTTATGAAACAATTTTCTCCTAAATGATGAAGAGATTCATGGGATCTCTAGCAAGGTGTTGTGAGATTTTATGTTATGAGCAACAGGTAAAATTTACCTTGTCAGATATGGGAGGGTTTGTGAAGGATTCCAATTTCCATAAGGAGGAACTTCTGAAAGTCATAGTACAAAGTAATTGAGTTTCTATAGTTTCATGAGAAACTAGCTTCTATTAGCTCTCAGACGCTCCAAGCTTCTACCCATCTACCTCACTTGAATGGTGCATCATGAACTGAATATCAATGCAAGCCTACAAGGATAAAGAGATATCTAGTGAACGAGTGCCAAATATAGTGCACTGGACACGTTTGGAGCTTTCTCACCTTTCTTGTTCAAATTTGCAGAACACTGTGGGTGGTTTGACAAATTTAAAGTGTAGGTCGGGTGAAATGGTTGTTGCTTGTGGAAGCTGGAAAATTTAAATGATCGTTAAAAGCAGTATTTTTGTAAGAACCTGATTTTGGTTATTATTACAAAATGTGAGAACTAACCAGGTTCTTGTTTTTAAAAAAAAGGTAATTTCAATTTTTAATACCTGCCTCAGGTATCAAAAAAAATTGCGTTGTTCACAGAGAAGTTGGTTCTCATCAGTGAAAGAATAATGGGTATCAACCAGTGTTGGGCGATTCTCTAGTTTTTTTCTCTAGTTTTTCTGAGAACTGCCAGTTCCAGGTATTAAAATGTTTTGAAAGACCCGACCCGGTTCTTATTTTAAAAAATATTTTCATCTTTTAAAGACCCAGGCAGGGTTTCAAAAATTGGCAAAAAAATTTCACCTGGGTTTCAAAGTCCCAGTTCTCACACATCTTATACCAATCAGTTTTCAAAGCCAATTTTCACATAATGGTTAGTATAAATTTTATTATCTAAAATTTTAATTTTTAATGTTGCAAGAGGAGCAGCAACATTGAGCAAGGAGCAACAAGAAGAGCAATAGTGTCAAGCAAGCAAAGAGCAATAGTGTCGAGCAAACAAGGAGCAACAACGTCAAGTAAGTGAAGAGCAACAGTGTCGAAGGAGATTGCTATTTGATGAGTGTGTGAGCATGAACATGAGCAAGTGAATAGGATTGAATTTTTTTGGGAATATTTTGTTGAAACATGGCACAAAATATTTTGTGATGTGGAGGAATATTCTACCATGTGTACATGGATGAACAATAATTGTGGATGAAAAACTAAAATGGATAAAAGGATAAAATAGATGAAAAATGAAAATAGATGAACAAAAAAAAGGATGAAGGAAACCTGTTCACAACCAAGAGTTATGTGTCAATCGAAAGACCACCTTTTCATCTCCAAGAAGTATATTGAGACAATATGAGGCCACACATTTTTTATACCATTTCAACATATTTTTATTTGAATTTAATCTTCTTATGTGTAGGGTCATTCTTACTACTTGAAGAATCAAACTGCATTCTCTCCCCCTCTCCACCCGAACTACCTAGTTCCATCTTTTCTACAACTACCACATGTTTACAATTGCTAAACATCTATTTTACAATGGCAAAAAGAAAATTTATAGTAATGGTCACACCAAACACCTTAGAAATTACGATTGAATAAACCTTAATCTCAAGCATACTAGATAGAATATGTGAAATGATAAAAATGCCTTTGGAATTTCCAAGAGATCCCACCTTGCCAGACTCTTTCTAGTAGTTGCTAGAAATCAAAACATGGAAATCCAAATGGAAAAAACAAATTGACAAAACAAATGAATGGGTGGCATGGTGATGGGCGAATGCAAAGATAGACAAAGAAAATATTGCATTGCTTAAATAAACTGTAAACATTCCAAAGGAGGATATGGAAGACTACCATTAAGCAATGTTTATACATGCCATGGATTTCTTCCAAAAACATGCAAGTTTGAAAAAGTCGATTCCAAAACATTTCTTCATAAGCTTATTAAAGGATTTGTCAATGGAGGATTTGGTAACTCTTAGAAACCTCTTATCAATAGAATTTATGGAACCCATTAGACTATTTTATGCAACTTTAGGCGTGCAAGCTTAGGTGCCACAAGATTTAAGGAACAAAGTGTTAAAACAACCTGTGAATCATTGAATGATAGGCCCAGCCCCAAAACCATGAGATGTTTATGATAATAAATAAAAAAACATCCCAACAATTGAACAAAAAACAAAAATACCATTCTTTGCAGTAGTTTGTGGTTCAATAGACTTTTTGACATGAATTAGGACTAAAGTTGAACATAGAAAATTGCTTCTTGGAAAATCCAATAATTCATCTAGAATTCTTAATTCTTTGAACTCCAAAGGACCCATATATATTACCCATTCAGTCCTTGGAATTCCAAAGGACGCATATATAATACCCAATCATTCCCTGGAACTCCAAAGAATGCCTATAAAACCCACATACAATGATTGCATTGTCATTACATTTCAAATAAGTTTTTAATTCCATTATCTTGTTCTCTACTATTTGTTTGCATTTTCGATATCATCACTATCTTGTTGCATTTTATATATGCCTAATATAATATTGCATGCTTATTGCCTTGACAAAATATTTGGATCCTTGCACCCAATATTATTAATTTGAGTATTTAATTGTGTTATTTAGTATTACCATCTCAGTTGGATTTTTCCCAAACAATGACAAATAGATCACTAATTATTGGTGAGTTACCATTCACAATTCAATGCATGATTGAAAACGCATTGTTGCATTCAATTTCAAATACAATTTCTAAACAAATAGAATGACCATAGTGAGTTCTTTAATATGATAGTCAATTCAACCCATTATTTAAATTGATAGAAATTAGGAAATGAGGGAGTCTACAAAAAGACAAAGTGGATAACACAGATGAATGGGTCGCTTGGTGGTGGGCGAACAAGAAAACAAAAGTACAAGGTCCATTTATTGTCAATAGAAGGCCAAGGCAAAACCATTAATTAATAGAACATGACATAGAAGACTATCATTGGGTGATGTTTAGACACAGATGAAATTCTTAAAATAACGTGGAAGCCTGAAAAAGCCACTTGCAAAACACTATTTTACTAACTTTATGAAAGACATTTCAAACAAAAACTTAATCACCCTATTTGAATCTATTATTTCCTACATAGCTTGTCCAATCCTCCAATTGAACACCCTACCCAGTGTTATAATATTGTTTAGCGTTCCGTCTTCAGTAATATGGGTAATTTGCTCTGCTAAAAGGCTAGTTCATCTTTATAATCAAGTATCTAGCTTCTTTTCAGCTTTTACGAGGTTATTTTCTAAGTGTACTCCCCTATTTATTAAGGTGTGGCTGTCGATTTTTTACCTACACTCCCTATACAATAAAAATCGGAAAACCCAAAAAAATATTATATGCAATTCTAGGTAGGTAGGCCTATGTCCCACAACACAAACGAAATAAAGTCCTTTAACCGCTTGTGAATTGATGGATGATTGGATCACCACTAAAACCACAAGAAGTGTGGGATAATCAAAGAAGATGACATCCAAACCCCTGACAAGAAAATAGAAAATATTGTTTATCCAATCACACCATGCAGTGCATACAATAATTTGAATTATCCAGATGTAAAAATCATATATAATGAATTGAACATGGATTGAAATAAAATGGATTCAATTGTAATTGTGGAATAAAAATGTATTTTGTTTGTAACAATTGTAATGGAACTAAAGGGACAACTAATGTTTGAAAAACAATGAGGCCACAAAAAAAAATATAAAAGTTAGCACTACACATATATGTTAATGTTACTATTTGTTGTGAATTGCAAACTACATCACGCTAACACCTGTAATTTGGGTTAATGCCCTTTCCTTCAGCTTTCATATCATTAATTTGACATATGCAATTTATTTGTAAGATTACCATTTTTGAGGGCTATTGTCATTTGAACATTTTTGCATTCCCACACATGCATATTCAAATGGACATTTTAGAAGTAGACATGTACCCATTTCAATGAGGACCCAAGGACCCCAAGCCCACATAAACTTGTTGATGCACCTTAATTCATAGGAAAACAAGGTCCAAAAAGTTATATCATGCACTTGACGCTTTTTAGTTTTCACAACAAAACCTAGTTGGAATCTAAGACATAACAAAAACATAATTAGTATTTCAAGTCCATGTTGTCACAAACATTTTAGCACCCTCAAAATTCAAAAGAACATTGAAAGCATTTAGGTACATACCCATTTTAACAAGGACCCAAGCACCACAAGTATACTCGTAATGCCTCCAACTATAACCCATTCCTTAGCTTTGATGCATCTTGATGAGTCAATTCTTAAGAAAATAGCAACATCTACAAACTTAGATTGAATATGCTTGAAACTTTCCAATTTTTAGAAAAACCCAAGTAGAAATTAAGCTATGACAAGCACAAATTATTAGTATATCAAGCCCATGTTGTCATAAGCATGTTAGTACCCCAAAACATTCAAAAGGACATTAAAAACACTTAGCAGCAACCCATTCTTTAATTTTGATGCATCCCAATGAATTAATTCATAAGAAGACAATAAGGTCCACAAACTTAAATTGAATATGCTTGAAGAATTCCATTTTTAGAAGAGAACCCAAGTGGAATGTAAACATAACAAGCCCATGATTAGTACTTCAAGCCTAGGCTAATGCAAGCATTTTAACATTTTCATGCATGAAAAAAAAATCTTTAATAACATTGGAACATTACAAAAAGGATCCAAACAACTAGCAAGTCTAGTTATAGTTCATGACCCCAACACCCTTATCCACTTATATAAAGACCCAAGCACCCCCAAGCCCATTGTTGTAAGCATTTTAGCACCACCACCCCTTTGAAAAGGATGGTAATAGCTCAAGTCCACTTATACCAAGACATAAACACCCAAGCCAATGTCATAAGCATCCTAGCACCCCCCACCACTTTGAAAAAGGACCCAAGCACCTCAATTACACTTATATAAAAACATAAACACCCAATGCCCAATGTCTTTTGAACATCCTAGCACCTTGGGGACCATTTTGAAAAAGGACCCAAACACCTCAATTCCGTTTATATAAGGACATAATGACCCAAAGCCCAATGTTTCAAGCATCCTAGCACACAACCTACTTGAAAAAGCACACTAGCACTCCAAGTTCACTTATTCACTTGAACCCAAGCATTTGAATCCACTGTCATAAATATCCTAGCACCCACATTCCTTTTTAAAAGGATAGAAGCACCCTACATGCCCACTTTTACAAAGACACCAAGATCCCATCCATTGTTCAAAAAAGATGCGACCAATCCAAATTCATTTAACTTGTTATATGAACACTTCTAAAGTGACAAATTTAGAAAACAAAGCAATGATGTAAGGACTAAAAAAAAGTTCAATTACTTGATCCATACTATATACGCATTGCTTTAATACTTGTAATTAATAATAATTGAGGGGTACCTGTGAAACTTGAAGATATTAACAAACATGTTTTTCATTTAATTTGACACCATGTGTATCCTAATAACATCGTTTTCAATAGGGGATATCGTAGTATCAGTTGTCCACCATTGTATGATAAGGTCTTTGATTAATCATACCTTTTTGCTTGCCTTTGACCAATCCAAATAATGTCCTTTTTTTGTGTCCAATTGAAGATGCCTTTCCATGGCCTTCTTCATATTACTCCTATCAACATTCAATAATTTTGCAACCCCACTTATGCATCTAACCATTGATGAATGTATGCATGGTATATATGGTTTTGGTCAACCATATTTGATTTTGTTAGCAAGTTGCATGAAAGATATCACATATGACAACTACAATACATTTGGAATAAATGAAGCACAAGCATAAACAATTTCTTTACAACGATTTTATTGGATCTTCATGCAACTACCATAATGATAATAATTATTATTATACTATAATTAATTAACCTATCATATAATTAACTACGGCTATGAAAATCATAATAGAATTATCTTAATTATTATAAATATTAATATATAATATTACTAACTATTATCATTATTATTTTAGGTTAGGCTACCATAACCTAGTTTAACAAAACTAAAAGTTAATTATATCTAGATTAGGATATTATTTAATATTATTACTTATTAACTATCATGAATTATAATAATTAATATACCTAGTAATAAATCATGTTAAGGTAGAATTTGCCCATCACCTATCATAGGCTAATTATAAAAAAATTGTGGATCTTTCTTATTTCTTGTTTATTTTATGTGATGTAAAATATCATGGAAATGCCAAGGTAAGTTTTACATTATATGTCTTAGATTCAAAAACAACTTGGAACAACACAGAAGAAGCAAAAAAATGTCAAAATCACATAGCATGTTTTTTTTTAAATGACCCTTTATTTCTAGACTTCATATTTTTGTTGTTTCTTGTCCATTTTCAATTATTTGAAATGTTATAGGTGCATCATGTTAAAATTTACATTAACTATTTGAACCCCAAAGGTAAAGGAACAACATATAAAAGCCATGAAAAAAATGAATGTGTTGAATCTTAAAATGTGAATTAGGCTTGTGATTGAATATTGACCCCGCTTAATTTTGACAACCATATCTTCTTCATTTTGTATCATTTTGAGCAATCTAAATGGTTGTGGGTGCACCAAGTCAAGTTCTAAAACAACATTTTGCATTTGAGAGGCAAAATGACAATGTCTTAAAATCTATTTTTTTTTAAAAGCTTAAGTGTTCCCTTGCCAACCTTTTTAATAATAATTGCAAGTAAGTTGCAATTAAGATGCAACTAATTTTTTTATTTCATATCGTTTGTCCCACCTTTCAAGTTTGTAAAGTATATAATTAACTACACTAAGATTAAATAAATGGCGTTTGGAATAAGCCAATAAAGAAAGGTGACGCACTCCTAAGCTCTTTGATATTCAAATGTGAGTTTAAAGTGAAAATATCGGAAGGATTAGAAGTTGGGGCATGCTCCCTAGCTTGTAGCATTTTGGGGGTAGAGGAACATGTTAAAACTCCGGGATGGGGACTAGGAATAGTGACAAGCAAATCAATTACTCACACGGACTTGCACAAACTAAACAACAAGCTGGTTAATGCATAGTTGGAGCATTTTTGGTGCACGGACAAACCACGGGCAAACACAAACTCACAAGACTCACCATGGCTCGGACTTGGGGGAAGTCACCACGTTCCCCCTTATAATATACTCTATGCCTAACCATGGGACCAACATTCAAATGTCATTTTGTTCCAAAATTCCTAAGTGGGAGTCCCGAAATTCCCAAAATTGGGACTTTCGAGATTTTGGAAGCCCATAAATTTGTGTATAGACCCCCGATTGAGATGAGGTCTAAAGAAAAGTTGTAGCCCTCATTGAGAACTTTCCAACGGTATGTGGCACGCCACCTATACATAAGGAAGTCAGGGTGATTCACGACTTTTAGTGGTCGAGAGTCAAATTGACAATTTGACTCCTGGCCCTTCTTTTGGCCATAACTTGTGTTTTAATTATCGAAATGGGTCATGCGAACCCATTTTAGACATCTATGTTCCAAGAACTTTCTAATTATATAAAAAACTTTTCAATCCAATGAGTTTTGGCCCTTGCAATCGCCTTCTGAAAATTTGGGAGTCCATTGGGACTCCAACTCACAATGTGGGAGCTCTCTTGGGAGTGTGAAGGTTCATTTCCTCACACTTTGTTGCATTCCTAGGAACATGAAATTTGACTCCCGAACTCACTCTTGGCCCGCACCTTTGCAAGCCCTTGCTTTGGTCACGAGCCCAAGGTTAGGGTTGCGACAAAAGGTTTGGCCTTAAAAGCTAAACCCAAAATAAAATAAGATTATCTCAAATTATCTACCTATTTAATTTAAACCTATTTACTTATCTACCTAAGCCTCACTACCTACCTACTTAGCCTAGGAAAGGTAAGTAATAATGGTTATTTGACTTAGGCCTACCTACATATTGATTTAAGCACCATGTGTTAACAATTTACCATCTGTAAGTTAAATGATCTAAAATATTTTAATAAAAATATTAACTATTAGAATAAATTTAAAATGGTCAGATGTCCATTGATGATTTGTCAACACATCATTGCCAAGTCAACATGTTGCTTATATAGTTGCAGGAGTTGCATATGTATATGGTTACATATATGATGTCCCTTATAACTCTTGTAACTTGTCCAAAACATTCATATTGTAGAAATATGTTGAGTTGCAAATGTTCATTGCAACTCAAAAACCCAATTACAAGCCTAATTGCCACTCCAAGGAATCATGTCCATTCCAACCCATGTGTTTACAACTTGTGTCCAAATCAATCATTTTTATGAATATATAAATGTGACTATCCTCCTTTGCACTTGGTAAAAATGACTTGTAGTCACATAAACAACTACAAAATGGTTTGCAATTATATATGTGACTTATGCTTGCAATTAATGTTGATTTGGATGAAAATGAAGATGAAAAGTACTTATATCATCCATTTATAATGACATCCCAAAATAGATGAAAATACATAATGGTTTTTACAACTTGGAAGGTGGTTCATAAGCCATTGGACACCACATGGCATCTTTTCAATTTGATTTGTGACTATAAATCTTAGTTATAAATGTACATGTAATTAAAAGTGAAAAAAAATTGAATTGGTCAATGAAATTGCTAGATTTAGTAGTTAAAATTTTTATGTTAACTTTTTTCAATGAACTAATTGTTAAATATGTAGTAGGGTTTGGTGGGTTTGTGAAAATTTCAAAGGACCCATGGTAGTTAATGGTAGAGATGGACCATTTTGAAATTTTTAACATTGTGGGGTTTTTCATAATTTGTGGTTAGGTGCAAAAAACATACATTTATCATCCATTTTTTAAGGCATGCATTGATGAATGAAAACAAAGTTATTTTTGCAATTATTCATGTAGACAAATGTAGGTAGCAGGTAATAAATAAAGCTAGGTAGTAAGTAATATGTATGTGGTAAAATAATAGTTATTTTATCATGTTGATATGTCATAGTGTATTTGAATTAATTAATTAATTAGGTAGGCTAAATAATAAGTAGTAGGTAATATATAGTACGTAAGTAGGTTGATTAATAGTAGGTATTTTATTGTGTTGAATGAAATAGTATTATGTTTAATTAATTAATTAGGTTATGTAATTAATCAAGTTGTAAGTTATAAGTTGCAAGGTAATAAGTTATATATCATACATCTAAATTACATTTTTTTGGTACAATAATGATTTATTATAACCAAAATTTTAAAAATTAAATAGAGGTTTGAGATGTAAAAATATACAATTTGTTTTTACATACAATTTTTATCATAATTTTAAGTAAAACTTAAGATATTATGTGGGAAAAGTAATAAAGTTTATAGTTCCTTAAATTCAATTAATCATATGGAAATAATTAATATTTAAAAATTAAATTTTATTATTTAGATCAATATTTTACATAAAAAATAATATGGATAATATAAGATCATTTTTTATATTTTTGTAATTTGGTTTTGATCCATTTATAAATATTATATGAGGATAAATTATATATCACACATCTAAATTAAATTATATTGGTAAAATTATGATATATCAAGAAAAGTTTAATTTTAATGAATGAAAAAAATATAGTTGTATACATTATTGAAAAAACTTTAAGATTAAACTTTAATCTTATTAGTGGTCAAAATTGTAATAAGATACATACCAAATATAAAAAATGATGTTTTGCATATTGTTTTAAATGAAGAAGGTTAAATAGAATGTACAATACTATTTTGTTACAACAAGTAAGGTGGCTTTGGGGTAAAGGAGTTGATATCTATCCTTGGGGTTCAAGGAATCAATTCTCACAATTGACATGGGTTTGTGGTCATTGGTGGGATCTTAACCAAATATTTGATACCTACATAACCAACCTAGGTTAGGTGTTTACTAGGTGGGCTACCTATTGACCTAAAAACTAGTTTTAAAAACTTAATTTAGGTAATGACACATGCCAACATCGTATAGGTTGAAATTAATGAAATTATCAATAATATAAATAAATGTAATATATTTATTAATATCTACATAATAAATATAAATAATGTCACTACATTGCTTAGTTGTAAAATTAGTTGCAAAATGATGATGCCATGTAAGTTAGTTTGGATGAATGAAAAGTTCATGTAAGTCACATCTTCATGTGACTATCATTGTGACTTGGTGCCATGTATTTGTCTTTTGCAACTAGAATTTTATGCGACTTGTTCAAGGGGACTAGGCCTTGTAAAAGTCGCATATGGTAATTATGACTAAAAATTAATTGTTAATCTAATTGTTGATTTGCAATTCTTTGTAATGTGCAAAACACCCTATTTTCTCATAATGTTTGTCTACACCTTTTTATGTGTTCACTTGTATTAACACTTTTATTCTTGGCATACCAATTTTGATATGTTTGTCTTTTTGCTCATTGTTCAAGCATAATATCTTGAATGGAAAATTCAATCATCTTGGGCCTTCCTATGAGTTTGAGATTTTTTGGGTGCTTAGCCATGGTGGCATTGAATGACCTACAAGATTAGTGTGAACAAACATTCATTATTTACCAAATATCCAAATCTAGTGTTAACAACATTTTCCAACATTTATAGAAATTTGATGCATCCCAATAATTCTTTAAAAAACAAGGTTTTGAAACTCAAATCTTGTGTTTGAAGTTGTCTAATTTTCAGAGTAGAACCCAAATGGAATTTAAGACATAACAAGGATATAATTAGTACTAAAGCCCATGTTGTCACAAGAACTTTAGGACCCCAAATTCACAAATTCAAAAGGAGATTGAAAACATGTTTGATATTCATTTCAACAAAGACCCAAACATTTGGAATCTAGTTAAACCATAATGCCTCTAGCATCACATTCTTACAAATTTTGATGTATCCCAATTATGACATTCAAATTTTTGAAAATTTAAATTGCAAGGTTTTGAACCTTACATATTTAATGTGCTTGAAACCATCTCATTTTCAAAACAAAATTTGAGATATGAAAACATGGTCAACTTTTTGGAATGCAAAAAAATGGGCAAGCAACAAACACACAAGATAAGTGAACTTAGAATTTCAAACCAAGACTTAAATCAAGAACTCGAAAGCCACATGTGAGCAAGTGTTGGAAGTACATCTAGCTTTCTTGGAGGGAGGACTCTTCATGTAATGAAGTTGGTTAATGGTTTCTTTAACTTTTTTAGAATATCCACAACGGTCTTGCAAAGAGAAGCACCCAACTCGATTGTAAGATTAAACAAACCTAAATCATTTAGATAATGCAAAATTATGTAAATTTAGGAATTAAGCAAAAGGGAGGTTTATAGTATTCTTGAAACATGACGACAACAAGAAATTGGGCAAACCATAATGAGAAGAAATCACAACCACTTTAACCACACTAGTTAGACAATATTCATAATGCTAAAAACACCAAAATAAATAGCTTAAATTATGTTAGACTTCAAGTAACACAAAATAAACATCTTGTGTAATTGACCTAGATATGGTTGTGCCTGTAATTTAAATTTCACTGCAATAGGAACTTAAACACATATAAGCATTTTAATGAAAGATGAAACCTGTAGCTCAAGGTTTTCACAAAAAGTCATGCAATGTACCCCAAAGACACAACATAGCAAGTAGCAATGATCAACATCAAAAAGAGGCATTTCTAATGGTATGAGGCATAAAGGTGTCCAAAAAAACCTAATAGTTGGAGAACACAATTGAAGGGACTTATAAGACATGATGATTTGCAAAATGTTTGTAACAAGACTTTATGAAGGTCCAAAACAATGAAAATATTTTCAAATAAATATCAAAGAACTTTGGTCCAAACTTGAAATTCGAATTGAACTTTAACAAAGGATATCAATATCTATGTGGATGATGAACTCACAAATCAACTATCAACCTTCATTGTTGCCCATGAAGATCCATTGCCAAAAGTTAAGTACGTGCATGATAGTTTGTAGGACACCTTTTTTGTAGGTTTCAATGTGCATTAAGGTGGAATACACCATTTATTTTCTTCAAGATACACAAGTCGATCAAAAGTTTTCATATGATAATCAACCATAATACATGCCCACCTTTTGCTCTAATCAATCTTCATGCGTTTTTCAAGATTAATTAAAATGTGTTTTGAAAGACTAGTAGATGGTGTGTATAAAATATCATTGTGAGACTTATTATCCTTAGTTTCTAAAGAAGCCACAATGCACTTCACTATTTCCCAAACTGTGTTTATTCATGTGATTTTTCTTTCTTTGTTTCAAGGGCTTGATTATTGGAAAATCCATGTTATAAAACCAAACATATTTAAGTTCATTTCAAATTGTAAAGATTGGTTATAATGTTAAATTAGTTTTTTGGGACCTTGCAATATTATCAGAAAGCTTTGAAAATTTCACATGTCACAAATTTTTTATAATACTTAGATCCCATAAATTTTTTGAGCAATTCCAAAATGTATATTAAATTAAACCAAAAGTCATGGATTTTTCAAGAATGGTTAGATTTATTGTTAGTCATTAGATTGTGAATGCACCCCTAGGTGCCTTGCTATCAAGGGGTTTACGTATAAACCCATACCCTCTTCCCTTTTTTTTTGTTTGATTCACATTTTTCGCACCTCCACCATTGTTGTGCATTCTTGTTCCAAGTTCACAGTTTTCCCAATTTTACTTCTAAGCTACAACATGTTTTTTCAAGTTTTTAGCATTAGGTAAGTTCCAATTTTTTTTTGGTCATCTTTTTATCCTGGAGGGGACACTAGTAAAAAAAAGTAGAAAATACATGCATAAAAATATAAGGTGTAATATTGGTTGTTGAGTAGAAATAATAAGTTAATTAGTTAAAAAAAGGTACATTTCATTTAAATAATGAATTTAATTATAATATAAGGTATGTAATAATTTGAAATAATGAATTATAATTTGTATAAGGTGGTTTTAATATGTATATATTATGAAATTAAATAATAATAGGGTGATAAAAAATAGGTTGAACAATTATCTAATACCCTTTTAAAATAGTCATTTGATGCACGTAGATCCCAAACTTTAACTAAGTGTCCCCCTCAAGCTTTTTATATAAAAAATTTCCAACTTTTGATACAAATTAAAGTTGACCTTAGGTGTTGTGTTTTCTTTTATAATTTAAGTGTTGATGTGACTAGCCCACATTCAACCCCTTGCAATTGAAGTGTGTTTTTTTCATTTTTAAATTTTCTCAAAGGTGGTAGTAGAAAGCTTGAGCTCCTTATTGCTATTTTCTTGGTTTTCTAGTGTTGATGAGAGCTTTGTAGAGCTTACCACTTTTTGTTGCAAAAGTAACAAATGGTAGTTCAAGTGTTTCATTGTTGTCATCTTGGTTTGTAGGGGTGGGGACAAGCTTGCCATTAGCCTTTTTTTGTTTATTTTGGTGTGGTTTTTCATAAGGTGGTGGTGGGGAGCTTGAGGCGCTCCTCATCATCATTGTTTTCATCAAATGCAAGGTCAAGGGTGAACTTTGCAGAGCTTGTCCCTTTTTTCTTTTGCTTGTTGCACATGTGGCAATGGGGAGCTTGAATTCTCATTGTTGTTGTCTTGGTTTGCAAGGACAACGGTGAGTTATGTGGAACTTGTTGTTAAACTTGAACTTTTTGACATTGTTGTCATCTTAATTTGGGGGGGGGGAGTTATGTGGAACTCATGGTCATTCTTCTAATTTTTGTTGTTGTAGAGGTAGCATTAATGGGGTCTTGGAGCTCCTTTTCATCTTTGTCACCTTATTTTGCATAGGTGGGGGCAAATTTTGTAAAGTTAGTCATCACTTTTCTTTTTTTTTGGGGTGCAAACACAATTGTGAAGCAAAAGTAGAAGAAAAAGAGAAAATAAAGAAAAATAGGGTATGAAGAAGAAGAAAAAATTATAAAAGTTGACAAAGAGAAGAATGAAGGAAAAAAACGAAAAAAATGAAAGTAAAAAAAAGAAGAGGATAAAAACCAAAAGATGCCCCTCCAATGTTAGAATATTGGAATACCTATATTTTGGACTTGTTTTGCATTATCATGGGAGGTTATATGGTTTTCTTAAGTCAAGGATCATAAGCTTTTGCAGTATCTACATGTTGAATGGTGGCATTGGGTCTTTTTTGATGTTGGTAATAAAGGGCAATCAGGTTGTCTTAGGTAGTGTAGGCAAGTACATCATTATGTATGGCAAGGCGATTGTTATATTATTTGGTAGGTAGGGCCAAAAAGGAGGTTAATAGGTAGGTGAGATTTTTAAAATATCATTCTTTTTTGAAAAAAATGTAATGAAGTTCATCAATAAATAGACTAATTGTGCTAACCAAGGGAAAAGGGTGATTGAATGGGGACAAAAACCCAATGAAAAAAAATTGAATTCAATCACTATCCATCCACATGGGTGCATTCATGGGTGCAGGTTCACATGGGTTTGTTGGTTGGATCTATAAGGAAACGTGTTTTTAATAAGAATCAATGCTACAAGGACAGATGAATAATGTACTTTTGCCCATGCGCCCTTTTGAATTGTGGCTGTATAAGAACCAATGTTGTTTTTATTAGTGAAATATCCTAAGAAATGAACTAAAAGAATGGGCCCAGCAAAATTCAGAAGTGTTTCGTCACATCAACGTCGTCTTCATAAATGTTGCTTGATAGCCAATACCCCAGTTAAAACATTATTATTCCATTTGTTTCTCAGCATTAACATGTCCATTGTATTTATTAGATCATAATATATATACACTTTCAATCTTTAATTAGCTTAGAGACCTTATGATTCAATATCTATAATATTGCCTGAAGTTCACCACAGTTACAATAATGATATCCACCCATGAGATATTCAAAATATCCTCTCTAAAAAAAAACTGTGATAAGAATTGTTTTAATAATAGTTAGCCCACTATGAGCAACATAAACATCTTTAAAGTTCATCTGCCACGTCTTTTTTGACAGGTTGCCATTTTATTTGACACAAAATTCAGATTCCACAAGCAAAGATGGTTGAAAATTGAAGCCTTTCTCATAAACAATGTCCAAAGCATGTCGGCGAGTAGAGAGAAAAGTGGGCTCCCAATTTCTTCCAAACTGACATTATGAGGTACAAAGTGCATTTAAGAACACAGGAGTTTCCGACGATATTTTCTCCCATCTAAGGTACCTACCGCATTGTGTCAGTAAAACAAGGAAAAAGAAAGGTTAATAAGTACCTGCATGAGTCACCTTCACCACCCACTCATTCGAAGAAGCACCGAGTCCTGACTCCTGACGGTAACATAGATCTAAAACTAGCAAATGAATTCAAGTCTATTCTTTGATATGATTGGGTGGCAATGACTCATCCAACACTACAACTCGTGAATAGAACAACGCGGCTCTCTAACACGCAGCATGGCAGGCTCCTCTGACGATGTAAAAATCTGACAAACTCGATTGCAAGTGAACACCACAAGACGAAAGAAGAAACTGAAGGGAAAAGGGTAAAGAACCAGTGTTCACTGTTGGGCGATTCTTTACTGTTATGAAGTATCTCCAGTTCCTGTATGTTTGTAAAAAGAAGTTAGAACGGTTTGCGTTCTGGTTTTGGTTCCCCGTAACAATGGAACCTCCAATCCTGTTCCAAGTCTGGTTCTTTCCAAGAAATAAATTCTGATTCTGGTTCCAATTTTGATTCTGAAAATCAGACTCAGTTCTGTTCCAGTTTTGGGTAACCCGGATTGGACCTGGCAGTTAATTTCTGGTTACCCTTTTATTACTTACCCCATAGTTCTAGTTTTTTTTTTTTTCAACAATTTTGGATCCGGTTCCAGTTCGGTTTCTACTAACCAGACCTGGAACCAGCAGTTCTAACCGGCCAAGCTGTATACCTGCCCTACACTAGAAAGGAGCTAAATCTGAGCTCCATAGTTACCTACACATAGGAAAATCATAGCTCTGAGGGAGGGGTTTTACTAGCCCATGTGAAGTAACAACAGTAAATCACAACAAATCAGATTTGTGACAGGGCCTGTGTACCACGTTTCGGGAGATGGTCACGTTTTCCTCAGAAAACCCGGCACAAAACTCCGCCTGATGTAAACAGGGATTACAGCTGATCAGCGTTTTGTGACAGGCCTGTCTGTGCTTTGCAATCACGTTTTGGGAGATGGTCACGTTTTTATTTTTGGGAAAAAAACCGTCGGCAAATTCTGCCTGATGGAAACAGAGATTGGGTTTGGAATTCAATTGAAAACGAAATGAGCATTATTTTTACTGGCGATATTTCGCCAAAAAGAGAAAGTAAAAAATTAAACATTCGAAGAAGAGGCAATTTTGGAGGTTTTGGGTGGCCAGAAGTGAGGGAGAAAAAAACAGTAAAAGATTGTCAGATTCCTATATTTGGTTTTCATTGTGTAGCCAGAAATATGGAAGGATGATTAAATTTTTAAACTTTACTTCTGGTTTATAGCCAGATTTGGCTAAATCTTCCCATGGATAATCCCCGCTTTGGCTACAAAGAAAAATTCCTCAAAAAACACGAGTTACGAAATCAGTGGAAAGAACTGCCCTAATTGTGTAAGTAGCTGGCCGGCCCTTCTTTCCACCCACAAATATTTCCGTACCACAGTGCCTCTGAATATTGTGCCACGTGTCTGAACGATCTCAGCTCCACACGCTACCATCAACGATCATGATATTCCCAGGGTGCCACGTTACCTTCCTTCCAACTTGAGTTCTTAGACGTGGCGCTGTAGTGACTCAGAGTTGACAAATGAGACAAATGTACTGGTTTTCTATTGGTTAGTTAAGTACAACTTCTCTTTCTGCACCTGATCGTCATAAATGCGTTTTGCAGAGTGGGACGGATTTTTTTCCTTCAAAAAGGAAGTTTTTTTTTATGTGTAGGTAAGGTGGTCCCCAAACCAGCATATTTTTAGGAATTTTTGTTTGTAGCCAAAGTGGCGATCATCCCTAGAAAGAATTAGAGAAATATGGCTATAAACTAGAAGTAGCATATAAATCTTTAACCATCCTTCTTTATTTTTGGCTTACCCAAAAAAAACCAACTACACGAATCTGGCGAAAGAAAACCGCCAAAATAACTTCTTTTTCGAATTTTTTAATTTTTAATTTCTCTTTTGGCAAAATTGTGCTAGTGGTAAAAATACTGCTGGAAAGACACTAGTAAATATCTCGTGTTAGATGTGGGCCGGTGTGGGTAAGTTGTACGGCAAAAGTAAACAAGTGTCAAACGTTTACAGTGATATGAGACTATTTGGGTAAATATGGTCAAAAGTCAAAAAGCCACCAAAGATTATGTATGTATCACGTGCTATGATATGAGTACCCTGAATCCTGATGATGGCAAAAGTCTCCGAAGTTGGTTCCTTCGCAACTTGGGGGGAGGGGCGGCCTTTGGAGTTCCTTTGTCGGGGAACTAAGGTCGTCATGGACAATTCAAATGTTGGAGAAATTTGAGAACTTGTACTTCAGAATTAGCATATTTGGGGCATTGGGCGTCAGGGTATGAAGATCCTTTAGTTCAAATCTTTTGCCTCAAACACATTGAAGATCTTGTAAAGGTATGTTCACACTTGGTGTTAAGGTCTCTAGTGTTGAGTCCCATAACACCAGGCTAACCATTTAGGACGTAAACCTAGTATCATGATTCTAATTAACATAACCTAGTTCTGATTTGTTGAAGGAAACTATTTTGAGTCAGAATTGCAACTACAATTCATCATTTTTCCTCAGTTTTTTGCCAATGAATGTTATTTTAAATCCGATTTTGAGCAACATGCTATATGGGGAATCAAACCTCAACTGCAAAAAAGCCTTGCTGTTTGCAACATATAGCCTAACATGCACAAAAGAAATCATTAGTCAATAATATTGAATGCAAAGAAAAATCTTACATGCTCAAACAAGGATGTTGGATACAAATTCCAAAAAGGATAGATCATGGAAATAAAAGGCGACATTTTCACTTTACCAATAAAAAAGTTGGTTGTTGCTGCTTGCATGAACAAGCCATTCAAAGCATCCTAACAATACCCATGCATTTAGATTCCAAACAAATATAAAGAAATAGGAAGAGATAGAAAGGATACAAGAAAAAAACTCTGAAAGTTTGTAGTCTTGGCATGAATTAGTTTTCAGCCATCAATTGTGCACCCTATTGAGTTTTAATGTCCTTCTAATTTTGAATTGTTGCCCCAAAAGGAAAGTTTTGCAAATTTAAGAACTTTTGATTGAACATGCAAATAATAAGCTCCAAATGCATGGTTAATCAATTTCATAGTTTAATTTTCATGCAAGTTAATGTAGAAGCAGAATGTTCATCTTCAACAAAACTAATTGCTTACACAATATCAAGTTCAACCAACTTAAAGGAAGTAAAGGTTTCCACAACTTGGTTAGTGGTTCACATCAAAATGTTTTTGCATTGCCAACTTACTAGTCAAAAACTATAGTTGAAAATAAGGTTGGAACCCATGTACTTCATCATGTCCTACATTTTTAAGTTGACAAATTGTTGCCTCAATGATTATTAAATGAACATTGAACCTTTTTTTAGGTTGTAGTTGCAACCAATATCACTACACAACTCCCAATGCATTCATCAAATCTTTAGTAGGCAATTGACCTTGTAACTTTATAATAAATTGAGTGGCCTTTTTTACATTACCATTTCACATACACAACCACCTCTTGATATGTCCTTTGTAAGAAAAACAAATGCCCACATTTGATAGAAAATGTGGTTGGGTATATCACATATAAATGAGCCACAAGAAGTTTAATTAGTGCTTGATTTAATGTCAAAAATTGTACCGATATTGGAATTTTTAAAATATGTGGAATAATTTGGAATGAATTTAATGAAAAGTATTCAAAATCAATCATTACACATTGTAACTGATGATTTTATTGCTTAATGGACTCTTAAGTGAACTTTTAAAAAGCTTGGAAATGACAGTTTTCAAGATATTTTAAAACTATAACTTTACATAATAATATAATGCAACATATTTTTAAGTCAAAAGGATTTTTTTGGGTGCAATTTACAAATTAAATATTCCAAAATAAACAATCACCTAAGTCCTTTCTTAAGGTGCACATCAACTCATTACTTTGTGAATGCACTCGGCCAAAATGCATTGTGCATCAAACTCAAAAGCCAAATGATCAATTCATGTGTTCAGATTTATAATCTAATGAAGGATCATATGCTCACATGAGCGAAGTTGATCAAAGCAATGAAATTAATGAACACATCACCTTAAAAAAAAACTAATTGTTGTAGTACAAGTAGTATATATCCCCTTGAAATTTCTTGATTATTATTATGACATCACAAACAAAAACATCCTTCAATTATGAAAAATTAATCAAATAATGTACTACTTCTCACAATGGCATCACTCCATTCACCCCCAACAATGTTTCCATGTCAATGAAAGAAGAAAAATAAAATCAAGTCAAGGGTTTGTGCCACATCCAATGCCATTTTCATGAAGAAAGTGTGATATTCAAACAATACACATTTGATAGGATTGATCATAAATATCCATCTAACTAGTTTGATGTTGTGCAATTTTTTTTTGCCTTTTTGTTGTCAAATTTTTACCAATTTGGTAAACTCCAAATGCTCCTTGGGACTATGGCTAAAGTACCATACAAACATTGTAAACAAATTCAATGCGAAAAACCAAAGGTAGGTTTGAAAAGGTTTGTACCACAAGATTTGTTTGATGAATCATACAATGCACAATATTGATGATGAATGGATCATATTCATATTGAATTTGAATCATCATTCTTTATTTAAAGCCTTGTAAATTGATGGCCCCCATCAACATCAAAACACACCAAGCTTGAAGAAATGTGCTCTTGTGTCAAGTCCCCTTGTGTCATTAAAGAGTATATGATAAAATAAAAGTCACGCTATTAACCCTAGATCTAGGTAACACTTGTTGCACAATGTTCAACAACAATGGTATTCAACACCAATCCTAAACAATGTAACCATGCACACTTGCCAAACTTGTGTTATCCATGGTTGTGACCTCATCAAAAAGTGAGAAAGACAAAGTTGGGGTGTTGGACACCACGCTTAATAACTTTTATAACTTAATTTGGTATGTGTTATTAATCTCCCACCCAACCCCATTATGCCAATGTTTTTGGGGTTAAGTCAAAGTTTCACAAACTCATATATGGGTCAAAAATCTTGATAGTTAACCATTGGTTTACTTTTATTCAATAGGATGGAAACAATTGCAAATTGAACAAGTTTTCATTTATTTTCCATTGCATGACCATTATTTAGATATTAGAGGACATTGATTGCAAAAAGTTGCACATATGCAATTTCATTTTTTACATGCATACATTTTGGATCCATGATCAAAACCCTGCACTATATATACATGTTTCTTTATAGAATCCCATTTAGTATTCAAAACCTTTTCCTTCTTTTCAATGTTAGTAAAAACATGACATCTAATAACCAAAAACAATCCAACATCATTAACAATGGGTTCTTCCCATGGCATTTTTACAACCTAAATGTCTTATATAGTTAACATTATGTACAATCATTTTAGATTTTGTGGGAGGAGGGGTGCATCCATCCTGAACATCATTAACAACAAGGTTTTCAAGCCTAGCATCTAAATATATGTCAAAGATGTTAGGTGAAAAAAAATATAATTCAAGGCATGAAGAAGGTTTTTTTTATCACTTCTATTATTAGATTTAGGTACATCACAAGAAACATAGTTTGAAAGGGCAAGATTTTTTGTTGGGAAGCAAGCACCAAAGAAATATCTAAACTTGAAATTATCTAATAACACTAGAGGAACCGTGGAGAACAAACATACATGTGCATTAGCAACCAACAATAGAAAATCAAAAAACCTCAAACTTGGATGGATTAAAACGATGCACTTTAGAAAGTTATGTAAATCACAAGCAACATAAAACAATCACACACCATGACTCAAGAGTACATTGTGCAAGTTGCATTAACCGCAACCTACATTTAATTGTGTCAATAGTTGCACATGAAACAACAAGCCACGCGAATTTCAAGCAACATAGTGCATGTTACATTAATGCAAAGTGCACGCACTTATGAACCATGACTTGCAATGCAAGTTGCAACTAACACATTACATAGAAAAACATTAACATTGAAAACATGGAACAAAAACAATCAGAAGGACAAGGTACAAGAAAATTGAGATGAAGAAAACAAGTGCACAAAACAACAAAGGTTTCGAATTTAGGAGCTTCCTAAGGTTTGTAGCTCAATTTATAACCGCTTGCCAATCTCACACCATGTTCCAACAATCACAAGAATTATAACTTGCAATTGCACTAAGTTCTAACGTCCGTCAAAGTGCAACAATTCCAAACCTACACCATGTTCCAACATTCACAAGAATTATAGCCTGCAATTGCACTAAGTTCCAACATCTTTCAAAATGCAACATTTCCAAGCTGCCACTAGCTATTCATTGTTCAACGAGGAAAATGAACTACTTCATTAATTGTAAACTTATGAAGGGAAACATAAATGTGGAGTTGCCTCCTCCTTGTGCCCACAACTCAAAACCAAATGTTCATTGCAAGTGTGCATAGTGTTACTACTTACACATCACAAAGTATAAACTTTAGGCATGGCAAAATGGGATTTTGGGTGGACATTAATGTGAAATCAATGGCTTACAAGCTTGTAAGCCAATGATCCACATTGAACGTAGGTAAATGTTGAATGAATTGTCGCTTTCTTTGCAAGAGTAGGTGGGCAACATGTGTCCTCTTGTGTCCTCTTGTTGTCCCATCATGAGGGCACCAAAAATACCCATGGGGTCCTTTTGTTAAATGGGGTTTGTAAAAAAACTAAAACCCTGTGTGAGATTTGCCACTTAAAATTTTTGGTTGGAAAAAACCAACTTTTCACGCCAAAAAGAACTACTGCTTTGCATCCACTCGAGTTTTCAGGGGTATGTTTTCCAATTGGCATCTTTCACATATCCCAAGAAAGTTTGGCTGCACTCTGTTGGTTTTCCTTGAAACGAAAGCACAAATGTTCTTTACACAACTGAAAACCTCAAGAGGACCCTAAAAGTGAAGGTCATAAAGCCTCAAGACTGGCACTCAAAAACTCCAAAAGTGGACTCGACCCCTTAGATTCTGGGGCTACATGCAGATCCATATCCAGGTATTCTTGAACATCCTGCCCTTAAAACATGGATAGAGAGGTCAATCATCCCTTCCATGGTTTTTTCTGTGTAGCCTGGAGATCTGACTCTAAATTTCACAGTACCAACAAGTTGATAACATCAAAATCAAAACTTCAAGTCCATTTATTTTGTTCCTAGGTTTTTTTTTTTGGCAAGCTTTTTTTTAAAAAACTGGCAACAGTTTTGTACTGGACCATTACATGTGTAGCCAGTAGACAGGCATGTGATGGCACCCTCCCAAAAAGATTAAAACTGGGCAAAATTTGGCAACTTGTTTTTGAAAATACAGGAATTTTTTCATGAGAAATTTGGAAAAATGTCGCCTTTTGGCAATATTTCACTAAAAAAATTGAGTTGCTTAAAGTGTATTTTTGAAAACTACATGGTGCTAGTGGAGATCCTTATTCAAGCACCTGCAGCATGTAACAAATCAGTAGTGGGAATGCAAGGTTGGTCACACAAAGGGGGGAAGTGCAGGGTAAAGCCCTAGGGTCTGCGCAATCTCAAAATAAGGGACCCAAGATGAGGTGAGTGCCAAGTACAGCTTTGCATTTTGAGAATGTCACCAACCCACAGCATCATAAGTCCCAAGGAGAAGGTTATCATGCACCTAAAAATATGTACATCATGAGGCCTAGGAAGCGAAGTATTCCTAGACTACTCCTCAAAAATGAGAAGAACCTGACACTTGCAAGTAGGCATAATTTCTGGTGTAACCTTGCCAAACTTTACTCATAATTTCTCTCCCACTCTTATGGAGTAAACAACCCCCTTTTTATTTCTGTGTGTATTTTGAGGGATCTCCCCCAGCAGAAGAACCCTAGGCCATTATGCTGGGGGAGCCTCCCCAATTTTATATGTTCCCACGTTCCCATCAAAATATTTCTTTTCTATGAGAAAGAAGGGAGGAAATAAAAAGAGAGTTGTTTAGGCAAAGGGAGTTTCCTGTAGTGGTGCTTTCTCCTGAGGTTCAAGAACATCCTTGGGGTCATGCCCTCAAGCACCCCTCCCTGAGGAGAACACACTTGTATGAGAACCTCCCCTACAACATAATATACACAAATACACCCATAGTTCATGCCATTGCCATTGGCTTAGGCAAAAATGGCAAAGAACACAGGTAGACCAAAAATATTCTTGCAGCCGATGAGGTGAGGCAGTATGCACCTAGGGGGCCCAAGTTTAGGGGTGTTGGATTTTTTGTTGTTCCTAATGTGTTCTCATCAAGTTCTCACTGTGTTCACATCAAGTTCCAAATGGGTTCCCAACATATTCCCCAAGTTCCCAATGCATTCTCTAATATGTTCCCAATAGTTCCTCACTTTATCCCCTATCCTTTGCCTTAAGTTCTACTCTTGTAACACATATAAAAAACTCAAAGGAATGAGATTACAAGATATCTATTTTCAGACTGTCTAAAGCTTGAATTTTCATTTGTTGTTGTGATGGGCCAATCAAAGATGCCCTCACAAAAGAATACATATTTTGAAATTTAGGGGTCCCCACAACTAATTAGTTTGAGTCATAACTACCATTACACATAATATCTCTCCTCTTTTCTAAGACGGTGATTCATGGATAGATAGAAGGTATCCTCCAAATAGAGTAGGAAAGTTCTCACAAAGCTTTTAGTTAATGGAAATCCTTATTCAAGTAAGATGCCCATCACAAAAGGAAAAAAAAAATTGAACTTTGGGGGTCCCGCAACTAATTAGTATGAGCCACAACTACCACGATGCATAATATAATGAATAGATATAAAAGGGTTCCAAATAAAGTAGGAAATTTCTGGGAATTTTTTATGAGTTAATGGATATTCTTACTCAAGCGGCTACAGCAATGATGTAAAAAAATCGGTAAAAGCCGGAATGGAAGGCGGGTCCACAAAGGGTGAGGGGGTGGTGGGGTGCAGGGTTGGAACAGCAAATGCTCACTCCCTCCCTCCCTCCCTGCTGTCAAGCCTAGCTAGTGGAAACTGGAAACCCCTTGCTGTCAAGCCTAGCCGTGCAAACAGTACCTACTATTGAGTGAAATCTGAAACCCAAAACTACACTCTGGTATGCTCTGAGCACTCTCTTCTGTTTCACACACCGCAAATATGGTCATCCTGGCAGGTTCTGAAGTGCAATAGTTTTTGCGTGTTTTCTTCATAGCTCCAGTACTTTCTCTTCGTCTCTCCTTCCGACGGGTACTCCATAAAACCTTCCTGTACTCATTATTCTTTCATTACTACCCAACTCCTCCTCCTCCTCCTCCTCCTTCCCTCCTCCGCAGTCGCTGCTCATTGATAGATCCCCAGCTCTCCCCCGTGCTCACAACTTGACTTGGTGCTCACAACTTTCTTGCATTTGAGTACAGTACTTGTGAATCAGCTTTTTCTGCGACAGTGGATTCTCGCCTGCTTTTTGGCATCCAGTGTCAGGACTCTTCTTGCCCACTGCTGCGCTTTCTTGTGCGAACTAATTCGAAGAAGAGAAAGAAAAATCTTGAGGATTCGTTGATCTCGGGATTCAGAAGCTCGGTGTAAATTCTTTTCTTTCAAAAATTGTTCACAGAATTCGGGGAAAATGGAGTTTCCGACGATGCACGAGGTATGCAGCTTTTGAATTTGTTGTTGATTTGGGTTCTTCACCTATTGTATAGTTCAAGGTGCCGGAGGAAAAGTCGAAGAGGCCTTGGGGAATTTGTAGTGGTTGTTGGTTTAGAAGATCTGGGACGTCTCTGCTCATGATGATCTTGCAGGAGATATTCTGGCACAGTCATGAATGACGATCTCAAGTGTTGTCTTCTCCTTTCCCTGTTGTGCAGCTGTTCTACGGCTATAACGAGCCTACTTGGATCATAAACAACACTCCTCCTCCATACCATCAGCCGCCAAGGATGCCACAACCTGTACCTCGTCGATTTGTGCCGCAATATCCTTCTCAAGATGTCCTTCGGCCGCAATATCCTTCTCAAGATGTCCTTCGGCCGCAATATCCTTCTCAAGATGTCCTTCGGCCGCTACGGCGTCCGAAGGAGGTACCCGTCACAGTCGTAACCCGCCCTGGCGTCAGCACCGGCCCCCCAGTTTCGACTTTCCCATCGGTCTGTACTCCCTTGGAGAAATCCATTTTTCCCTTCCAAATTTCCACTCTTCCTCTGTAGACGAAGTACTCGGCGACCTGAATTCCATTTGTATGCAGCTGCACGGTTCTTCTCTGATCCAGATGTGCTTTAGGAGCGTAACCGTTTAAATATGAACCGGTCCAGATATAAATCCATTGCAGAGAGGAGATTATGCGGAAATCTCACTATGAAGAACTGGACTTTTTGTGTGTTTATGCAGCATCTAGTGTTGAGAGTACCGCTTTGCTGCGAGAAATGCATCCAGAAAGTGAAGAAAGCACTGTACGAAGTTGAAGGCGTGCGGGATGTGGAATGCGACCAAACTGAGCAGAAAGTGATTGTCAGCGGGAATGTGGACCCTGAGCGAGCGCTGCGAAGGGTCCGACGCGTGAAGAAGAAATCGCTCTACTGGAACATGGAAACAAGGCCAATAAGATCCTTCTGAGCCTTGAGGCGCCAATAGACTTGTACAACTGCAATCTTCGAGCTTATGATCAAGTACTACTACATAGTACTGAGTCTTTTTTTGCAGGCAAAAAAATGATTTTGTTTATATATTCAACTTGAGAATTCCTGAGGCTAATTTACTTACGACTGCACACAACAGATCTTCAAATGTTGTTCCAGCAGTGCAGCAGATGAGAGACTTTGTTCTTGTGAAAAAGATTTGAATTTTTTACTTGCACCTACCTTCTCATATTGCAGGAGATCAGGTGTGAATTTTTGTACACTAGAAAAACCAAATGTGTTGGTAATTCATTGGTTTGATTGTTTTATTGATTGCACAAACTGTTTCTACAACTTGCTATCTGAAGGCTTCAATTCAGCCCTGAATATAAATTTTCACTCCAATATTCCAACTCACCCTAGTGAAGTGATTTGCATTTCTTTTGGTTTTGCTGGTGTTTTTCAGTGTGTTGTAAGTGTGAAGCTTTCTATTTTCTTGGCAGGTCTGGTTAATTTCAGGATAATCAAACATGAATGGGTGTCAAACCTCTGCTCATCTCGATGGAGATTAGCGTTAATGGCATAAGTGGACAGAACCTTTGCTGATGAGATTAGTGCTGAATTTTAAAAATGGCCTTGGGGAGGTTGTTTAGGGAGGGTTTAGGTTTTCAAGTTTAGGAATTATGTTGAAGGCCTTTGTATTAAAATTTAATTTATATGTTTATCAAAATGTTAGATGAAATCAAAAGAAAATTATCTCAAAATATACTAAAATATACTCAAAAAGAGTTCTTTTTTTTTGGGTCTAAAGCGACCTCATGACATGGTTTCACTCATTATTGTTGATTCCCCAGTCTAGCTAAAAAAAACATTTTACAAAGTCATAACATGTGTAACTGCATGTCAAGTTGTAATTTTAATATAATATATGCCACAATAAACATCACATTTTGTACATTGTAAACATTGAAAACATTGAAAACATAAAGTTTATCTCATGCATGTGTCATGAGCCATGACCTTTTGTGTGACAAAAACCACATTCTGTTGTTAAACTTACCTCCTTATTGACATTTTAGAAAACTTTTAGAAGTGTTTAAGACCTCCCTAATTTGCAATTGTGAAGATTTAATTTGGAAGAAATATTGAAGAGTTCTAGAACTATGAAGGTAAATGAAATCATTGTTATGTCCAACAAAAATTTATAAATCTTGTTCCCAAGACTGGGCACGGTTACTTTAGATTACAATGCTGACGTGAAATGCTCAAGGTTGCTAATACTCAACTTTCCATGTCTGCATAATTAATATCTCAACCATCCACTGCATCGTGCTCCTTAAATAGAACTCCATCTAAATGTGAAGACCACCTATGCAGTGAAGTATACAAAATTAACACCTTTACATGGAATTTCTCTTTGGTTAGAAATTATGATTTGAACATTCAATTGTTTTCTCTTGAGAGAAAAAACTATTACTTACTGCAAGTTGAAAGGAAAGTAATACTATCTAGTACTTCAAGAACACATTCCCAACCAAGGACAACGTTAATGTTGCATTTCAATCAAGCGCCTCATATAACGAACGGCTCTAGACCCTTCATGGCAGGTTGAAACAAAATCATAAAGAATATTGATGGAACCATGTCACTTATTAAGGAATTTTAAGCAAGATGAATTTGATTAAAAAGCAGCCTAAAGAGAACAGCTAGCTCTGCAGCTGTCACCTGCAAATTGGTTCCCAGATCAATCCAAAATTGTATCTCAAATCCTACACTGATGCAAATCTCTCCCCTCTGGACAAAGCCTGGACTTGTTGGCCAACAAAATGGGTAGCTTCTTGATCAAGACTTCTTTTGGCACCTTCTTATCAGACGTGCCATGTATCTTTGTCTCCCTTTCCAAAGGAGATCAAAGTATCAAGTCTCCATTAGCCCAACTGAGATGACATCCAGTTTCACCTTGGTAACCTATCCTGTAAAAAACAGGTCTTGTCTCGGTAGGTAGGACAATAGGTGGGTCGTAGGTAAGTAGATGCATCTACACAATTTGTAAGTAGGTAATGGTTAGGGTAGCTAGGTTGGTCATCCAACACATAAGGACTTTAGAATAATTTGCACACCAGGATTTCAAAAGAATTCGCACACTAGGAGTGGGTTTTTTTGGGCATGGGGTCCAAAGAGAACTTGTGCCTCACCTCTGGGCACATCCATAGCAGCAAAAATCAGCTTTAAGGTGATTTGGTGAAGAGATGTGAAAGTTATGTCTCCCCAAAGGTAGGGGGTCCATTAGTTGAAAAAATTCCTAATCAAACATCCCTATGAACCAACATTTTTCTTCTTCCTAATGCACACTCAACATTTGACAAGTGGACAAGATTTGACCATTGAAAAATGAAATCCAATGAAAATCAATTCATTTCTTTATTTTTAAACATTCATCCTCCATCAACAAAGGAGATCACTATCACAAAAGTTGAAGAAAATTTTTGGTCATGGGCAAAGCTTGTATGCACAACCCTCAAATCTCAAGCGGTGTCATGCTTCTAACACCTTGGGTTTTGTACTTTCCCTCCTACAAGGCATCTTGTGTTGTTGTATTGATAATGGTTGTCACCTTCTCTATGATGATCATAATTGTTGTTTTATCTTGTGCTTTTGATCATGGTTATCACCTTCTCCATCTTAATCGTGGTCATAGCCTTTTCTTGTGCTCCTAATCATGGTCATTGCTTTTTCTTTTGCTTTTATAGCTACTACTAATCACCATTGTGGCCTTTTCTTATGCTCTTACTCATGGTCATTGCCTTCTCCATCCTAATCATAGTTGTTTTTTCTTGTGTTCCCAATCACTATTTTTTCTTGTGCTCCTACAGTTGTTATGGATCATCATTGTGGCCTTCTTTTGTGCTCCTAACCATGATCATCACTTTTTCTTATGCTCTTGTAGCTACAATTGATTATCATCATTGTTTTATCTTGTGTTCCTACAACTACTACTAATCATTGTTTTTGCCTTCTCTAGTGTGTTCTTGCAATTGTTGTTCATCATCATCGTCACCTTTATTGTGCTCTTGTTGCTATTGTTAATCAATATTGTCACTTTATTATGTGCTTTTGATCACGGTTGTCACATTCTTTGTTTTAATTACAATTATTGCCTTCTTCATCTTGATTGTGGTTGTTACCTTCTACTTCCTAATTATAGTTGTCACCTTTTCCATCTTGATTATGGTCATCACCTTCTCTATTTTGATTGTGGTTGTTGCCTTCTTTTGTGCTCTTGCAATTGTTGTTAATCATCATCATCACCTTTTCTTATGCTCCTAATCATGGTCAGTGCCTTTCTTTGTGTTCCTACAATTGTTACCAATCATGTTTGTTGCCTTTTTTTGTACACACCCTCCCTCATTGTGCTCATGATCATAGTCATCACATTTTTTTGTGCTTCTACTATTGATCATGGTTCTCACCTTTTCTTGTGCTTTTGGCTTTTTGGTCATGTTCATCACCTTCTTCATTTTAATTGTGGTCGTTGCCTTTTCTTGTGCCCTTATAATTATTTTTGATCGTGATTGTCATTTTCTTTTGCATTGTTAATCATGTTCATCACCTTCTCTTGTGCACACCCCTACCACCTTTCCTTGTGCTCTTGATGTTAGTTTTTGCTTTCTTTTGTGCTTTTGATTATGAATGTTTCCATTTCTTGTGCTTTTAATCATGTTCATTCCCTTTTCTTATGCGCACCCCCTATTGTGCCCTTGATCATGTTTGTTTTCTTCTTTTGTGCACACACCCTTCATATATTTCTTGTTTTTCTTTGTCTTTTTTTCCAGCTTTTAATACCTACCT
>Ga0116231_10000326_pt1 | contig 76432 bp, 61 predicted proteins | sample S1TSphgellanicum_2_FD_89695 | JGI IMG/M metagenome (GOLD analysis project Ga0116231, IMG submission 89695) | Host-associated microbial communities from peat moss isolated from Minnesota, USA - S1T2_Fd - Sphagnum magellanicum MG | ecosystem: Host-associated > Plants > Peat moss > Unclassified... | reverse complement strand
CCCCCCCCCCAATTTTGAAAAACCCCACAAAAACATCATAACACCCCCCCCACACACCCCCTACCCAACCCCCCCCCCCACCCCCCAAAAACCCCCTTTAAAACAACCCCCCCCCCCCCCCCCCCCACCCTCGCTACCCAGAAATAATTTTTTTATAAATATTTATTTAATAAACAATCCCCACTTGCAACCCAACTAGGTGACCACCAAAACTGATTTTGATGGACCTTGAATGGTGTTCTCTGCCATGCAAGACCAACCACTAGATAAAACCACCAAAGAAACCATAAAACCATTATGGTGGTTTTGTTGGAAACCACAAAAAAATGGGTGGTATGTTGAGTGGTATGGCTACATGTTTTCTAATAATGTTGCTAGAATATGTACATGTGTAACTATAGGATTCATGCACAAAAAAAACAATTTATTCAAGACCAGTGCCAAGTACAAGGGCTACATAGGTTGCAAAATTGACATAAACAAAAGATTTTGATTATTTGTCCAAGGTACTTCATCAAGACAATTTATTCCAATTGACCAAACCATTATATGTTTATGAATCATGTGAACAAGTTAATCAGTTATAGATGAAACATGTGGCTATTAGGTGGTTGCAAGGTAAGGTGAACCAATTTTAATGGATAAGTAGTCCATAAAAAGTCCATTCAATAGTGTTAAAATTGTAATATACTATGATACCATTGTGTAAGTGGGGGATTAAATGTGGTTAATGAAATAATAAAGATTATGCGAATAGAAACCCATTTACATACTCTTGAACATGCATGTTAAAGAGGAAAAAAATTTGAAATCCATCAAAAGATGAATATGATATGGACTTTTGAAATTAAGGTCCAATTTAAGACATTTAAAAGTCCATATCTTCTTTTGGGTTAAAGTTTTTCTAACTTTTTTTTGCATCAAAGTCATTTTTTCTTTCATATATCATATATTGAGTCCCTATAAAATAACCTAAACAAAATTCATAAACAAAAATGTATTTGTTATAGACAAAATACCAATCCAGATTTTTCAACTTCAAAAGTCTAATACTCTATATTTAAAGAATACATGCTATATTTTTTATGTAGATGTCTTCTTATTCAAGTTGAAACTTTTAATTCAATGGAAAATTTGACATAATGATGATTTTATAGCGTGTTAATGACATGTTAATGCATGACACTTTACAAAAACCTGCAATGTGATTCAAAAAGTGGTTCACCTTAGCTTGCACCCACCCTATTTGTTATATGAACATTAATCATGGCATTTGTTAATTTGTTTGCAATTTTCTAAGATGTGCATAATTAGTGTACTTGTAATTCCATGCAATGAAACAAAAAAAGAATGGACAATGTTTGGTAGGTTGACATCTACAATTTTAGGGACCAAAAATGAAAGCCAAATTGTTAAAAAGTAAAAAACTAGCTGCATGGGCTTTATAGGCTAGTGATTAGCATGCCAATTTTTGTTGATCACATTTTGACCTTTGTTATGATGTTGGTAAGTATGATTATTTGTAGAAATGGGCAATACCAAAAACAAACACGGAAAGCATAAACCATGGCTAGATGTAAGGGCCCAACATTTCTAATGAATCATCATGTTGAATCAAACACATCAATTAAAGCCATGATTTATTGGCAAGGACTCATCAAACCATTATCAAATTAAGAAACCCCACCTTTAATGAATTACCTATGTTAACCCTACGGTAATTACATAATTATCAAATTATTAACATCAAGTTACAATACCCTCACCTACATTACATCTTTTTCTCGATTGTAGGGTTTTGGATATGCTATTGAAAACGTTATTTTTCTATAACTAGTAAGCAGCCATTATATATTTTGAACATGTTATCTCTTTGCAAAGCAAGCATTTTGCCCTAAGAAGCTTTATGGTCATTTTTTTTAAAAATGTGATATTGTTAAATCATAACACAAATTAATATGCATGATTCAAAGATGGTGATTCATTAGAAAAATTATGTTACAAATTAATGTGCATGACTCAAAGATGATAATTCATTGAAAAAATAAGTTATAATACATGTTGAATCACATAATGAGCCATGTGAAGTATAAAGTTTTAAGAATTTTCTTGTTTAATTTTCTTTTATTTAATATATAAGTGATTATTTGAAACTTTTGTAAACACCTTCATTGAAGAAAAGAATTTGTAAAAAGTTGAAATTTTCATAAAATAAATTTGTGAAACAAAATTGAAAGGTTGATCTTCAAAAGTTTTGGCATAGTTTGTGAGCATGCATTTAAAATCCATGGTAGGAAGGATGGTTATAGCATAATAATCATACATAGAAAATAGATGTGTGAATAAATATTTGTGAAAAAAAGAACATAGATCCTCATAGCTATGTAATAAAAATACATAATTTTGATTCTACACCCATTTGTCTTCCACAGTCTCATTACCAAAAAAAACCCAGCTACGATAAGTACATTGACAAAGTGCCACATTCCTATAAAAACTTAGTGGGATTCATTGAGGAAGGCACCACGACTAACAAAAAAAAGCCATGCCCCCGTAAGGTCCCACATTATTGGAAATACAACACTTAAGGCATACATTTTCTCTTGAAAGTCGGTCCCATCAAATAATGTTTTCACATCTATTCGGTGAGGAGAACTTACCACAATACACAAAACTATGGTGGGTGACTAGCTCTTACAATGGTACCCTTCCTCAACCATAATGAACCAACACTCACCAACTCACCATCCATTGTGGTTTCACTTTGGTAACCATTTTTATAGAAAAATAAGTTTTTTATATAGGTAGATAGGTAGGAAAATAAGCAATTACTAGGTAAGGGCTATTTTTGCTACCTAACTATTACCAACTTGCTTATGGGTTGTTAGTAGGTAGGTTGAAAAAAAAAAACCGAGCTAACCATGGTTAGTTAAGGAAATGAAACCCAATAGAAAAGTGTTTCCTAACCACTTACCATTCATCTTTCATTGTGGCCCAACCCTACATACATGAGGCTTCACATAGCTATGTTTAACCCAAGACATGTTAAATTTGGACTCAAAAGACTCATTAAACCTTAGGACATGATATGTATAATGTTTAGAAGGAACCAGAATATTTTTTGGCTTTTGAAAAGGTTTTCATGCTAAGGCTGGATTTATAAGTCTTGGTTCAATCTTGTAATTAATTGGCCTAGAGCTTCAAATCGAGACAAAGTCCTCCACACTAGGGCTAGATTTACAAGTCCCAACCATGAATGAGAATCCTATGTGGTTACACTTTCTAGTTCCAAGGTTTAGGACTGAGGTAAATAGTTTGGTTGAACAAAAACTAAAACCCAACTCTAGAGACGTCTGGACCATTTTTAATTAAAATAATCAAAAAGTGACTTGATGTGGTCAATTCATCATAAGAGCAATTATGATTTTAGCACTTGAGTTATGACTTCAACACCTTTTTTCCCCTCATCATTAGGAGGATAGATTGATGGACTTTGCTTTCTTTCTAGGACTTGGGCCTTCGGGTTGGGACTAAATCCATTGCACTATGGCACACTAACTCCCAAAAAAATATCTTTTATTGTACTTCAGCGCAACGGCCTGATTTTCATTGGACTTTGCCTCTTTTTGAAGACTTACAAAATCAAGCCTTGAAATATTAAAAAACATGTTACATGGAACAACCCTTAAGATGGTACTCTTGTAAATGTCCATTCACCTTCAAATTTTTGTCACAAATTGGAAAGACTAAAGCCCTTTTGAAGTAAATCTTCAATTACGTGGAAGAGGAAGCCCCAAAATGAGAGCACTCCCAAATTAAAATGCCTAAGATGAACTGGCAATGGAGTCTGACCTCACATTTTGGGAATATCCCTCACCTATGAAATATGCCAATCACAAGGTAAAGGTTATCATTAATCTAAACATATGTAGCCCACTTAAACTTAAATAGCCCATGTGGCCTAGGAGTGAAGGGTTCTTCAAGGCTTCTTTTTGCATTCACCACAAGCATTTTGAAAAGCAACAAAAAATCCCCAAAAAAATTCCCATAAAAAGAAATGTGGTGAGAAAAAAGTAAAAAATAACATGTCTAAAAGAATGTAATGTAGAAATACACCTATCATTGGATCAGGGGTTAAAATGAACCAACACCTACATTGGTATTTTCACTTTCTTGAACGATGTTTTTAATCTAGACATGAACTTTGGAAATGTTAAAATTGAACAATGATTTAGTGTAATATGGTGTGATGTTTAAAAACAACACAAGAAAAATACTTAGGTTTTTTGTTTTTATCATGATATATTATGAATGTTGCTAAGCTAATTTATCATGTTGGATATCAAGTTCTTATTAACTTAATTAAATTATTTTTATCAAATTATAATTACTTGAGATATTTGTGTTACATGCACATATTTTTGAAATTATGAGATATGTTAAGTAAATTTATTTATATATCTCTAATTAAATTTAGTGCGAAATATTTCAATGCATGGATGATGGTCTTGTCATGTGTCTTTTAAGGTAAGTAACATTTACATGGGATGTTCACCTCTTATTTAGATTAAGCAAAAGTTCAAGGGTGGATTCCAAGTTTGTAACAACATTTGTGTGATCCTAATTATCACAACCCCTAACATCAAGTTCGTGACTAAATGTGGAGTGCAAGGGTATGTGAAACACGAAATTGCCCACAAGTGGGGAAGAATGCAAGAGATTGAACCCAATGATTCCCAAGTGCACTCTCACTTTGTGAGTTACACATATTTGTGCGAAAGTCCCAAATATTCAAAACCTTGGTTGAAAAACCAAACAAGCACCAAACTCGGCCCTTAGGGTACCATAGGAAGGTTTCAAAGTGTAGATGCCTAAAATGCTCTCACATTGTTCATTTAGACTTGAAATGCATGAATTATGATAAAAAAAAAAGGCTAGGAGTCAAATTGAGAATTTGATTCCCATCCACAAATTGCCTTAGAGCAAGGTCAAATGATTTTCGATTGAGGCGTGTAATACATCGTTGAAAAGATTTTTTTAAAGGCTATAAGATATTGCCTTTGCATGTTCAAAACAAACCTTATTTGAGGAAGATATGAATGTGCAAAATTTCAAAACAACAAAAGTCCCAATTTTGGGACTCCCATTTAAAGTCTTGGGAAAAAATGTCATTTGAATGTGACCCTTGTGTGAAGTCACAAAATATATTATAGGGAGAGGAATGATGTCTCCTCCCAAAGGTTGTGGGTCATGTAAAACTTGTGTTTAAAATTGTCCTTACTAAGTTTGCCACACCATTTACATTCAATTTGCACTAACCACCCTCTGTCCTTAATTATGCAAATTGATTTCATCTTGAATTTTTACTTGTGAGTTTGTCTTAATCCCATCCCGAAGCTCCATCACGCCCCTTTATCCCAGAAATGTTGTGAGCTAAGGAGTGTGCCCCAACTCTTTTCTTTTTTGATGTTTCATTCTAGAACCCACTTTTGGATTTTAAGGAATTTGGGAGCACGTCGCTTGGTATTAGAGCTCTAGTAAAACTTGATCCATTGAATGTGCAGTTAAATGGCACCTAAGAAGAATCATAAGCCAATTGAAGAGGCTATGGTGGAAAACCCCACCTAAAACCCTAGATGTTTGGGGACGCGTTACCAATGTTCAGTGGAGAATTCATGATGAAATCAATTTTTTTATCATCTTTATTCTTTCATTGACCCGTTATCAATTTTCAACACATCCAAAGCCTAAATGATGCTACTAAAATCATTTTTAATAAGTTATAAACAAGTTGTGAACTAAGATAAGCAATGTTTCTTCAATTCCTCGAAATCCAACAAAATTAAAAATATCTTGCAAGTTTCATTGAAATTGAAAACTTTGGATATTTTCATATCACTATTTTACATTAAATTTGAAGAATATGTGTGCTTGAAGTGTGATGCAACATGCAAAATTGAAAAATTCTTAGTTTGGAATTTTATTTTTATTTTGTTAATTTGATATGCTTTGATGTTCACATTTGTATTAAAGGTCAAAAGTTTGTTAACTTGTCATGTGAAATACATTTGCTAAAACTGTGTGTCACATTGAAATGCTTAATGACAACTAACTCGTTACAAAAGAAGTAGGTAAATTCATAAAAGTACCCAACTGAAACTTCGACTTTTTATCCGTGTTAGAGTGAAATGATAAGTAACCCATAGGCCTAGGAGCGGAGGCTTCTTATCCGTGTTGGAGTGCCATTTCACCCCTAAGCAGAAGGTATTCATTGATTTCCCAACATCAGTAGATTCAGACTTCCACTTAGTTCCAGCGAAGCTTCATCCTGGTCACAATAGATTCACATAGGATCCTTCCCGATGCTCTTCTCTCCTCATTTTCTAAGAGGGACATTGACGAAAAATAAGGTGCCCTCCAAAGACACTAGCGAATTTCTCTGGGTGCCTTCCATCCTGTAGCAAACCTGCCAAACTTTATTTCACAACCGACAAATACATAGGTATATTGCGCACTCAGCACCATGTTTATCTCCAGGATGCATAGGTACAGTGCGTGTATCGGACTGGACGCCGCGTTTTTCCCCAATCCACTGCGCAATATACGTCACATTCGAGTACGAAAGAGATAAACATACCAGGGGTGGCGACGCTTACTTCTCCGAACTCTCGTTGAGGTCCTCAACTGTGTGCTGCTGCATACTGAAATGGTCGAGAGTAGTCATGGGAGAAGCGGACGGAATGTGGTCTGGTTGTCTGGAGGTGAGCAGACTAAAGAAAAAGAACTTTAGAGAAGACATCTAGCAGTGGTTGTTGAAGTGGTAAGTAGCTCTCTGGAAGGAGGAGGATGAGGAGGAGGAGCATATCCTTTGGGAATAAGAAAGAAAGTATGGGATTTAAGGGACTGTAATTACCTGCACCTGTTTTTGTGATCGTCGTCGTCTTGTATTGGAATTTTCGGGAGGGGTAATGGCACAGCTTTGCGTCAACGTTGTTAATTGCTGTTCCTTGCGTAAAAGCAATGAGTCTTGGTTAGAGGTGAAGGCGTGTCCACGTCGAGGGGATTTTGCAGGTAGTAATAGACGAAGAAGAAGTAGAAGCTGTAAACCAGGCGAAGGTGATTGGAGAGATGCCCCATTGCGCTTCCAAAGAATAGATGTTGGAGGTTCTCTCATGAATGGTGCTAGAAAAGATCTGAGTCGGGCAAATGGCATGTCTGGTAGCAAAGGCCGTGCAAATTCTTATGAAATATGCATAATAGTAGAGTGTCAAGCTCGAGATCCACAATTGATAGAAAATATTTTCGAACATTCTCACGTAGGAATTTCGCAAAGAGAAGGTCAGGGTTCAATACTTAGGATAGACCAGAGAGAAGATAGAAGAATTGAACATGAGGAGGGGGACGTGCCCAAGAGTCTGAGAGGCCGTTATATAGACGATTTTCATGTTGGCCGAAGAATGCTTCTTGCAGCATTTTGCACCTCCATGGCATTCTGTTCTTGCAGCGCTCCGGGTATGGCACAAGTTGAATCAAAGACCACCACATCTATGGCAGAAAATGGAACTAGTAGGTCTGAAGCCGCAGTCGGTGAGAAGGGGAAAGGATCAAATGTGGAATTGGACAATCGGAAAAATATAAGAGCGTCAAGGGTGTATGACGCGACAGTGTTGGGGGAGCCGGTTCCTGTGGGAGGTGAGAAGGGCCGTGTGTGGCAGAAGCTTCTCGCAGCACGCGTCGTTTATCTAGGAGAAGCAGAGCGTGACCCCGATCCTGATGACAAGGTGCAATCTTGTCTTCACTTCCGCCATCTTATCTTTAATAATGTGCCTGTTAGGACACAAAAATTCCAAAACGCATTGCCGACGATAACTAGATTGCAGTTCTTGGAAGAAATTATCGATGTGAGACAAAGCAAGGACCAGCTTCTTTGCTTGCTTTTTGAGATATAAATGGGATGCGGAAGGGAATGTCAGGTACTTGAACTGGAAATAGTACGCACCCTGCGCAACAAATGCTTTGAACAGCAAAGGCCAGTATCATTAGCACTCGACGCCTTCCCAGTCTCCCTGCAACATCAACTCGACAAATACACGAGTAAAAAGTGGAACACTGATCTTTGGCTTTAGCTCTTCAAATTTGTACCCAATAAATGGCCATATGTTAAAACTCATTTTTTTCTTGCCAATCCTGGTTCCGGCTCCCCCAAAATACATAGGTTTGCAATCCCATTTGTCCAAGTGAGGGCGCAGGGTTCTCATTTCAAGAGTCTTAATGTAATGTGATTCATATGCTCTGGAGCTTGCTCACATTGAGTTATGATTTATGGAGTAAACCTGCAGAATCCGTGCATGAGAGCAGCATAATTTGACCACATTTTCATCCTTGGCATGCATGAAACAAAATAGAATTTCTTGATTTTGTAAACATCTTGAGTACACTAATCCTACTTCGCAAAATATTGCCAGTCTGAGTACATTGATGCTCATCAATGTATGTAGTATAGCATCAGATTCTAGGGGATTCAACTATGGACTACAGCCAGGTTCATCCATAGTATGTCCTTCGAGATGATCTGATTTCCCATCTATCTTTGCTCTTGTTGGGTCACCACTCATGTTGGTTATGACCTGTTTGTCTGACAGATTGAGTGATGATGAACTGAGGGCTACTGTAGAATTTTGGCCTGATAGTCAGTGGCAAGCATATTTACCACTTTTGCATTACTGTCGTGTGAGTGGTGTACGACTCATGGCCTGTGGGGTACCACCTGAGGTACGTCTGTGACAAAACTCCTCAATGCATCTTCCGTTTCCTGCTCAATCCATGTTGCTCAATGCCATGCTTCCCTGCCAACAAAAAGTTTGTTCAGTAATAGTTGTTCTATGTCAGTGAGTTGCACCGAGTTTGTGTTTCATATTCCAGCATTCTATCAACTCTGTAATCATCTCTCAAGCACAGATTTCTCTCTTTGAATGGAGCAAGACTTGGGTGTAATACATGCAGGTCATTACTACAATATGGCCACACTAAAATGTTTGCATAATTGGTGTAACATAGTGATATCAATTGTTGAAGACAAGAAAGTGCCTTCAGAAGATGCAGTTGATTCACACCTATGCAGAGGAGAATGGAGCTTAAAGAACTCGAGCATACATGTGGTGTTTGTAGTGCCGGCAGTTACGGGCTAATTTTTTGTGAGCTTTTAGTGACAATCAGTAAATCTTGCCACTTGCCTAGATATTGAATGTGGTTATAGGTGATGAAGCTTTTTGACATCAAGACCTCTATCTAGGTTTTGCGCACAATTCAAGCTGAAGGAATACAACACTTGAAGGATGCAGATAGGCAGAAATATGTGCCACCAATTGCGGGGGTTCTTGGAGCAACTTTAATTCCAATGATGCAGCAATTACCCCTGGCTGATATCTTGCCAAGATCTTCAGTGCCATATGGGCAAGGACCCTATCAACTTGCAGAAGCTCGTGTAGTGTCTGACCACACAATGGCACAGGTGAAATCAGGACAACTCATCTTCTTCCCATTGCTTGACTTCACATGGCAAATGTCAACATTGAGGTCTCATCACTACCATTGAATAAGTCTTTCATATGGATGAAGATACTCATCGAAGTGCACTCAGAGAACCTGATGACTAGAATCTGGTCAATTACTCTGGGTGGACTTAGAAGTTTGACAGCAACCAGCAAAAGCGAGATTTGGGGTTGAACTAGTCATGGCTGGGTACACCAGCAATGAATAGGTGAAATTGGAAATCTTGCAAATCTGAAGTTTTAGAGTAATGTTGCAGTTGCTCAAGGTTGAGGATTTGCACAGGTTCCTGAAAATTGAATATGTGATTTGCGGTGTTTGGTTTTTTGTTCAGGTGGTGACACAAGGAATGGTAGATGGTGGATCAGTCGGGCTACTAATTGTAGTGACTGGGGCTTCTCATTTGCTATTTGGGTCACGAGGTGTTGGACTGCCTGCTAGAATTTCCAAAAAGTTGCAAAAGAAGACCCAGATTGTAGTTCTGCTGAACCCAGAGCGGCAGAGAATCAGAATGGAGGGTAATGTGCCAGAGGTAAAACAATGCTATGATGTGACATGATGTGTCAATCTCCTGTTTATTCATGAAAACCTTCAAAGGATTTGTAGGAAAAGAAAGTCATAACCTTATGATGCAGCTACTGAACGATTTAGCCAGTACAACTTAGCATTTCTTGACAAAAATTTTATTGTCTGTGTTGTAATAAGAGGTCTGAACACCACCCTGCAGGCAGACTTTTTGTGGTACTCTGCAGAAAAACCATGCAAGCGAAACTGCTTTGATCGAGCTGAAGTGGCCCGTGTCATGGATGCTGCTGGGAGTACTCGTGATGCATTGCCTCAGGTTTGTAGATTTTTAACTTTGTCAGAACATGATATAGCAACCTACAACATTTCCCTTTCATCTAGTTTTGGTGTATGTCAGAAATGAAGAATCTGTTTTTTGGGTTTAGAACAGTGGCTTAGCTGGGCATCTGCCTCATGTCAGCTTAAGCTATGGAATTCTATATTTCCAATCTTCCTGAAGAAGTTTGTGTCTGACAAGCAGGATATGCAGGCAGGTCTTGAGAGGGGCTTGATATCACCAAAGGTTCTTCAAACCTTTTTTGAGCTTGACAAGCACCCATATATTGCAGAACTTTCTCACCATTTTCAGGTTTGCTATGAGAGCACTCTTTCTAGGATTCAGGATGAAAGGTTATTTGGGCTGCAAAAGAACTGTGCATCTTCATTTGGCTGCAAAATATTTGATACAAAATGTGCAAGACACTATCAACAAGCTTGCAATATTTTTGTTGCAGGGATTGAGGGAGAGATGGCTTGCAGATCCACGGTTCTTGCAACGACTGGGAATTGAGGAAACCATTTCAATTACTACAACTCTAATAGCCCAATATGAGCGGCGGGGAACCCGATTTTGGTCTGAAATTGAATATGTCATTACAGATACAGTTCGAGCAGTAGCTGTTGACTTCTTCACTGTGTGGCTGCCAGCACCCACTCTATCATTCCGTTCCTTAGACTCTCAGGTGACCTGCAATTTATGGTTCAATGGTTAAATTAGTTGTAACTTTCCCTCTTTTGGCATCAACTAAGTTCAGGGCAAACTAGCAATTGATACTATTGAGTTTTAGGAGTTCAATTTATATGCACATCTGGATGTAGTGTACTTAGGAATGTGTTACTCTAACCATATATCTGTTGCCATGTAGTCAATTGATGGACCCAGTTTGTGCTTGGTTACTTGGTCAGTCAATGATTAGGCTTCAAAGTGATGCTTCCAGACTGGTCACTCCTTAAGTAATTTCTGCCATTGTGACCTTTGGACCTTGTCTTGTTGTGAGATTGTATTGTTTTCTGAATATTGTCAACTGCAATTCTTTTTTGTTTTGTCAGGCTACCGGAATTGGTGCCCTGGATGGCTTAAGGGGCTTCCTAGAATTACTCCCTGACAATGCCTTCCAAAGAGCTCGGCCTGGAGAAAATTTTGACATATTTACTAGAGTTTGGGCAGTTGTAGTTGGAGGTATGAAGCTTTTTGGCGTTGGTATAGTGTCAAGCATTGCCACCCTTTCTGTCTCCAATGGAGTGTGGGCTATTCGGAAAGTTCTTAAACCAGATATCATCCAGAAGCCCACCACCATACGGTCGCCAGTTATGAAGACTGCTTTTGTTTATGCATCTTTCCTTGGGATATCTTCAAATTTACGTTACCAGGTGCGATTTAAGATGGTTTGCTGGGAATAGAAGCTATTGTTTGGGAAAGCTAAACTGTTGTTGTTGTCTCACATCATTTGATCATGTCCCAATCAACAACCTTTTCCTCTCAAACCCTATTTTCTGAAATGGATGGGCCTTTGTCAATATTTAATCCTACACACCGAGCTGATAAATCAGGGGGTTCAACTGCAGGCTATAGCTGGAATTGTTGAGCATTGGATAGCAGACTATTTCTTAGCTTCTGAACCCCTTGTGGGCAGTCTATTATCATTCATGGCACGGATTGGGAATTCCTATTGGGGTGCCCAGGTAACCTCATTGCTAAATCCTTTTCCACTTTCCCCATTGTTTAAGTTTCTTATTCATAGTTTGAGCTTCAAATTGAACCAAAAATGGATTTATGAGATTGTGGATGAATGCAGCAATGGGTGGATATAGCCAGAGCAACAGGTATACAGGCACAGGAAGGAGAGTCACCCTCTCTGCCCCTGTCCAATGCTGAAGACCAAGAACCTCAGGAAGACAGCATCCAGATTGAGATTGAGATTAATCCCCAAGAGCCATTGTCCTCCCCTTCTATTGACAACATGAAAACATTAAAAGCTAGTCATGAGAACAGTCAGGGCTTGGAAAAAACAAGTGTGCATATGTAGTGAGAATTCATTGAAATGGGGCATTTTCAGCACAAGGTGCCTTCAGCAGCTCAAAAGTCTCTGTTCTCTTGAATCGCTTTGTAACATCTTTGAGAAGCAATGCAATGAGGATATCATTCTAAAGCAAAGCAATGCTTGAGGAAGGAATCATAGATGTTTATCATTGGAAAGCAAGCAGGTTTCAGTGCTGATCTTCTGTAACTTTGGTAGGCAAGTGATTGTTGCAGCCCTTCTGCAAGGATTAAGATATTATTCACTCCCAGTTGGGAGCCAATGAAGACAGCTAGGTCAGATGATGCTATTCTTGATGAAGGTGCTGGCCTGTTAATTTGTGAATGACACTAACTAGTTTATGTTGTTTTGGTTTGGCCAGAACTGACATAACAGTTAACTTCAAAGTGATGTTTTGGTGTTTGCTCTGCAATCTCACAGATGTATCATCTGTGGTTTGGCAATCATTGGCTGGGTGCATCTGCTGCCAGGAATAAACCACAGAATTAAAGTCTCAACATTACAAAATTGAGGCATCAGGTATTGGGGCTCAATTCTCAATCCTGGTATACATACATGCAAAGTACACCAACACCAAGAGAGATGGCAAGATGAAGGGCTATCATAACTGATCAGAAGCAGGGCGTTTGCATTGCCAGCACTCTAGCCACCGTCAGGTATGTGGTATCTCTCTGATATGCAAGAATTTGGATCAACTGCAAGCTTATCATGCTCTTGTATTCTAGTCTCAAAGAACAACTCTTTTCACTTAGTGAGTTTTCAATCTTGCAGGACACAGGGACTTTGCAAGCCAGCAAGTGTACTGGCCATTAAGCAATACCTGGAAACTTGGTGACATCCACATAGTTCATTGAAGACAGTTCAGGATGTCAATTGCTAGAATGGCAGTGTAGTTCATGCTGATAACAAGGGCATGCATTCAAAATTTTCACTCCCAGCTATAATTGTAATACATCCAGAACCAGGATGGTGCAGGATAACAGTAAATGCAAATAAGGGAAATAAGCAGGAACACAATCAAATGACCTCCAAATGGTCCTACTGCAAAAGTATCAAATGACCAGGTCTAAAGCGAACCTAAAAGATAATTGGTCTCAAAAAAATTGATGATAATCCTTAAAACTAGTGACTATAATATGGTATTGTTGGGATAATTTTATCTCATTAATCAGTTCGAAAAATTTCAGTACCTTGTCCTCAAGATGTACATTAGAAATGTGGAAACTGGTGTGAATTCCCAAGCCAAGGTGCTGGCTTATCAGTGCACGCAGAACTGCATTCATGTCCCTACATACAACAAACTCCATTGATGCCTCCATCACCTGCACCAATTTGTCCAAATACAAAAAAGAAGAAAAATATCTCAGCCAGACTGAAATAAATAAACAGTGAATCATGAAATTCTGGAATTTCAACCCAGAAATTTCAAACAATTACATAGAACCCCAAAAATGAAAGAGAGCATTCCATTTCTGTGAAGAATCAGAATGACCTAATTATGTTCGACTATGGCCCAAGAAGAGTTCCAACTCTTGCATTTGTGAATCTCACCTGTTTCTTCAAGCTGGTAATATCTAGCATTCTGGAAAATAGCGCCAACATTTTGACCCAGCATCGTCTTGCAAATGTGTCCACAAGGCTGCTTCCCACAGAGACATCCGACTCGCAGAAAATTTGAACAATCTGCTCATTAGCAACACCTGACCCATTTAGTGCAACGACACAGCCAGAACAGGAAATCGACATCCACCAGCGCACCAGTCAGATGGATGGCGTGCGAACAAGAAACGCTACCCCCGTCCCACAGCTAACCTCGATGGTTAGCTATGTAGTAACCAGTGTTTGGCGGGTATCACAAGCAGTACCGGGTATCATTCCGGATCTCAAATTGATAAAACCGGGTATGTTAATACATGATACCCGGTTATATATGGCCTGCCAGTTTTCATTCGTGTGAGAATCGGCAAGTGAGAACCAGCTCCATACCCTTCAAAATGGTTACACCCGGATGAGGTGGAAAGAGTGTAGTCAGAATTGGACCTGATTCTCAGGCTAGAGTCTAGGTAGCTAGGGTCTACAGTCTAGAGTATTAGGTAAAGTCTAAGTCTAGGATTTCTAGAAGCATCCAAAGTGAAGGTTTTTGTTTCCTAGGGGTGCCCACACGCTTGCAAGAGATGTCTTGCGCAACCACTGCCTCCCTAAGAATAAAGGGCCCAAAGTGACAGGTTGGGTACCACTTTCCTGAAACACTCTTGAACTTGTGTCCTGAGCAGTGATTTTTTTTCTGGCGATTTGTCGTCAGAAGGCAATTGTAAAAAGTGTCTTGCGATATGCTCATTGGCTTTTTCAGATTTTCTAATTAAAAAATCGCCCAAAAGCCCCCCCTATTGCCACTTGTTGTGGCCTTATTAACTCTCATCATTAACCCTAATTGCTTGCAACTAGGAGCCACTACTTTGTACCATTGCCATCTACACAAAAGGCAAAGTTTGACATTGCCATGTGCACAAAAGTTCCACCTTTGGATGCGCCAATTCCAACACCCAAAGAAGGATCAGATTGTTAATCTTGTTGTTGAACAAATTGACAATCGCCATACCTCCATTGTCGATGAGACAACCATTGCGAATCCTCATTGGTGAACAAACAGGAGATCGCCCCAGGGGTTCATTCACTGATCAATTTCATTATGTTATGCAAGCTACCTGTGTTCTTAGATGGGGCCGACCATCATTTCTACATGTTCAACTAAGGTTTATGTTCATCATGTTTTGTGTGCAAAGATTTTCAATGTTTCTTTTGTTCTTGGCAGCATTGGTTTAAGGCTAAACTACTTTGGTGTTCAATGGCAAGTTGACCATAATGAGGAGTGTAACAAGTTGAAGCGCCGCCAATCTACTCTTCACTATGTTCGTTGGGCATTTGAGGTTCGTGCATAATGGCTTGTGGTGGACAAACTTAAATGAATACACACTAGATAGGACCAACATTTCAATCAGGCTCTACACTTCCTCTATTGCTCTTTTTTTTTGTGTTTGTTGAGCATGTGTGTTACATTGGGGTTCTTCACGATCAGTGTAAGGACAGTCGAAAAACTTCAATCACATTTTACGTTTCCTTTCTCCTTTTTTTTTTTTCATGTTTGTTGAATGTATATGTTGAATTGGGGTTCCACAAACAATGTAGGGTTTAATAGAACAATGGCTCTTCCTCTTCAGGTGCTAAAACATTTCAAGTTCAAGTTGTTTTTCAATGTTGAGCCAAATCCTAGCATTAAATTAATGGCCCATGTTGGATCTAACTCCTATCAAAAAGCTTCTAACAACATTCCTAAAAGCATCAAAGTCGGAATAGAAGTTTGTCTGCATTCAAGCACTAATTCTGAGAGCATCAAAGTTATGGAATGGAACCCTTAGATTCTTTTGAACTACCTATTGAAAATAAACCTAAGATCCTATGAAAAAACTCGTATGTTTCAAAGATACATGGGCTTATCATTTTCCATGGGCAGAACTCGTCGTTGGAGATGATGGTTTGGTTTCTCAAGTTCGATGCACTGTCTGCAGCAAATTTTCAAGAAAACCAGAGTTGTTGGCTCCTAAATTTGATATGTTACATATGCATGTCGGTCATCGAAAAGCAATTGTACCTAGTTTGGGTGTGGTAATTGGTGACTAGTACTACTACAATGATGCTACACACTACAAGAATGAAAGGGCTTTCATTGGGTAGAATTCTAAAACTATTATGACCTTAATATAGTCATGGATTCATTTTGGTGCTCAAAAGAAATTCATTCAATTTGCTATTGTTTTACACATACTCATGCATGTAGGTCCATGCTAGAATATGAGTCTTTACGAGAATTGTTTTTGTTGTTGAAGGTCAAAAGCACACCATTGAAGCACTAGTCTAAGAGTAATGGTTGGTAGATCATAGAAGCCATGCATGATGTTGTCCTGTTGAAAGCAATATCTATTATTTCAAATGTTAATTATGTTGTTAGTGTAGATGAAATGACCACTGTTGATGTTCAGCAATGGATCAACATCCATGCATACGTGATGAAAATTGGAAACGAGTTCTAATTTTATTAACCCTTGAAAACGTTGAGATGGGAACAACATTAGACAACATTAAAGCTATCATTTTGAATGACATGGGTGTGTATCTCGTCTTACTGATGAAGCCATGGCCTCCAAGTGGGTATGCCTTGGATGTGATGGTGATTATGTGTTCCATGGCATTCGAACTAGGGTGATTACATAAACACAAGAACATACTACCCCTTATTTCATCAGTGTCCATTGTGTAGCACATTGAACTAATCTAGATGTCCTAATGTTGAATACAATGTCCTTGGTTATGTACATTCAAGGTATGTTACAATCTTTTTACATTTTATTTTTTCATAGTCCAAAAAAAATGCTAGAATTTCTAACCCTTGCCAAGATATTAGAGACCAAGGGCTTGAAGTTGATGTGTAACATCAAAACCCAATAGATATCCATGTTTAAACCTGAAGTGATTATTAGCAGAGTATAAGTCCTTGGTTATCAAAATGTACATGGATGCATCCAAAAACAAGCATGTTTGAAATAATTTGGATATTTTGTGTGATTTGGAATTGGTTCTATGTTTACCATGCATCCTTCCAATGTTGGAAGTAATGCACACATTAATCAAATATGCTCAAAGGTGGTGTCGTAACCCTAGCTTTGGGTTTACAACCAAAGCAAGGGCTTGCAAAGGTGTGGGCCAAAAGAGAGCTCGGGAATCACATTTCATGCTCCCCGGAGTGCAAAAAAGTGTGATGGAATGAACCCCCACTTTCCCAAATGAGCTCCCACTTTGGGAATTTGAGTCCCAATGGACTTCCGAATCCTCAAAGGGCAATTGCAAGGGGCAAGACTCATTGGATTAAAAAGTTCTTTATATCATTGGAAAGCTCTTAGAACGCAAATGTCTAAAATGGGCTTGCATGACCCATTCGAGTATTTAAAACCCAAGTTATGGCCAAAAGAGGGGCTAGGAGTCAAATTGCCAATTTAATTCCCAATCACTAAAAGTCTGAAATCGCCCAAATTTCCTTATGTACAAGTGGCGTGCTACATACCATTGGAAAGCTCTCAACAACTTTACTTCAAACCTCACCTCAATCGGAAGTCTACACACAAAGTTATGGGCCTCCAAAGTCGTAAGAGTCCCAATTTTGGAAAAAAATGACATTTGAGTGCTGGTCCCATGGCCAGGCATAGAATATACAATAAGGGGGAAGGTGGTGGCTTCCCCCAAGTCCAGGCTATGGTGAGTCTTGTGAAAGTCCGTGTTCACCCATGGCTCATCCATGCACCAGAAATGCTCCAACTATGCACTAACCAACTTGTTGTTTGTTTTGTGTAGGTCCATGTGAATAATTGAATTGCTTGTCACTCTTCCCCATCTTGAAGCTCCAACGTGCCCCTTTACTCCCAAAGTGCTACAAATCAAGGAACGTGCCCCAACTCCTTATCCTTCCATTGTTTTCACATTTAGACTCGCAATTGAGTTTATCAAAGACTCTAGGGGTGCGTTAGGTGAAATGTTTCTATTTGTGAATACTTAAACGTAGTGAAATTAACAAAGGCTGAATTATATCAACTTTATGTCAATCCATTCTATAAGTATGATGATTCGATTTTCAATGAGTTTTTTGTTGTTCATGAACAATGTAGTGAACTATTGCCACTCACATGGGCTTCACATGAACCCCCTACTTATTTATATGTGCCATTATACTTAGCATTCAACATTATTGGCCAACAATATGGTCTCCATCACCATGGAAGTCTATTGATGTTTATGTCACTATGAGAAAGAAAAAAAGGTGTTTTGCAACTAGCCTTACAACTCAATTTTTGAGTTGCAATGGACACTTGTAACTCATTATATATATACACCATGAGTTCTAATGGACAAGTTGCATGAATTGCAAAATTTCAACTCACTATATATATGGTGCAACTCACTATAATTCAATTGCAACTTGATCAAAACAACTCATTTTCAACTACTATTCAGCTCCATTATAACTATACCCATGATGTCATGTTGATATCATCAAATATCATCCATCCATTAAAATTTAACACGTGGCATTATGAAGATTTTTGGACATAATAAAAATTTTGAAATATTGATCTCCATCGTGCATCATGATTATTAATGACCGTTTGAAATTGCGACACATGGCATAATAAAAAAATTGCCACATGGCATATTAATTTTATTTTAGATTTATTTATTTATTTTAGAAACTAGGTAGGTCATACATAACCATAGGTAGGTAGGTTGGTATGTCTTAAGACCTACATACTTGTGTCTTTATTTAGGACCTACCTACCTACTTAGGTAGTTAAAAAAGTACGACCTACTATACTTACCTAACTATGTAAGTAAGTAGGAAAGCACAAGACTAAATGCACTAAAAAATTGCCTTGAAATTTTATTTTTTATTTTATGTTTTGCCTTTAGGTTAAGCTTTTTTCAACTCATCCCAAAATGGCACATGTATTTTAATGTGAAAACATAAGATAACAAACCTTCTTTATATAGTTTATAACATGGGATTCGAAGACAAAGCATATGGGTTAATTCTTTTAGTTGTTCATAAGTTGCAATTGAATTGCAACCATAACACTTAAACGTTCAAAGCAAGTTAAATCCAAGGGGAGGGTTCCATTGTTTTTAGCATTTAAAAAAAACTTGAACCCCTCCTATTGGCACATCTAGTGCACTAAAAATCATCAAAATTTGACTAGAATTAAGAAAGTTATGGCCCTCAAAATAGAGGGGTCAAAAACTCAAAAATTAAACCATCAAATGCTACAAAGATTGGTTCCCAAACACCCACGAAATTCCTTATATGTTGTTTTTTTGTTATTAGAATTCAAAAATATTTTTTAGAATTTTAAGTGCCACTCTTATAGCACTTTAAATCGTTTAAAATTAATAAAAAATAACAAAGTTATATGAGGTTTGAAAGTAGGAGGGGTCCAAAAAAAAAAAACATGTTTTATAATTTGGAAAGTTTATTTCTTTTGTTACTTTTTCATTACTCAAAGATGATTTTTTAAACTTGAAGTAATGTTCCCATAACATTTTAAATCACTCAAAATAAAATACATATGATGAAAATATAAATAACTAATGAATATGTATCCTTATTAAGTTATAAATAGTTGTTTTATAGTCATAACATAGTTGAACAGCAATACTTTAGTAGTGGTGCACTAGTGGCCATACTAATTGTATCAATGGGAATCATAATTGAAAACTAGTTACAAATGTATCACGTAATGGGTGGTGGAAATGTGGACACATGACATAATCGCATTTATGTACATTGTACACTAGTTGCAACATAGTTGTTGTTTTAGTGACACATTTGTAACAGTTCTAAAGTAGTTGCCACATGCAACTACAATGCAACTCCTTAAAAAGTTAAACATGGTTGACTACATATGTATGTACGACGTGTATAAATCACCATATAAAAGACCCATTTTTAACTCACTTGTAATTATAATACAACTAACTGATTTTTTAACATTGCAATTTATTTATTAATACATCATATTCTAAAAGGATAGTTGCACAATAGTTGTAATACCCAAGGGATAATTGGAGAATAGTTGTATATGAGTTTATTTTTGAGTTTTAATTGTAGGGTAGTGTGGTTTCAACAAATATGATTTTCCATAATGTGTTCTGGTGCATTTAGTTGACCATGTTTGAGATAATCAAGGTTGTATGCTTGAAAGCTACCTCAAACCTGTGTTATGGGTTGTCTCATAGGTTTCTTGATGTAAAAGTCATGGCTGCTTTTAGCATGGTGTACCTGCAATATTGGATATATGAGGAAATAACTATTAATAATTTCCTCCCCCATTTAGATCTGATTAAATATGCATTATATGTTAACAAGAAGTTGAAAGGAGGATCTATAGTTCATGGGCTTCTAGATTCAAGGCAACTTGATGTCCAAGTTTTTCATTTCAATTTCACCATGAATCACAATGTTGAAGCAGTGATGTGGGATTCCAAGTATGTGAACCTTGTTACTCATATGTGGTTGAAGATCCAATCTTCTACCCTTCTAGTCTAAAAGTTAAGTGAATACATGAAGGTTGCTAAAATAGCAATGGTGACAGTATTGGGTTCAATGGAAGATGAAAGGACCTTCAACAATTTAGCTTTCATGAAAAGCAATTTACGCAACTGGCTACCCACACACCTTGACTTGTGTGTCCACATGTTCATCCAAAATTTTTACACTAACACCAATTTTCAATATGATATAGCCATTGCAACATGGAAGGAAGTATGCATGAAGTACCATGCAGATGCTTACATCTATTTACAATAAAAAAAATTTGAATTTATCATTCACATTTTGTAAGTTGTGAGCACAACTTCATCTTTTGAGGGCTTTGTATTTTATTTTTCCAAAAATCCAAGTGACATTTATGATTTTTGAGTGCATTGTGTGGAAATTGTAAGTTTGATTATGACAATCGTTTCCTATGTAGTATGTGTGGGTGTTGGGTTCGATGTTTCAAAGTTGGGATTTGTTTGTGGGATGTTATTGTGGGTGCAGGACTCCTCTATTACATGGGCAAGACCTCTCAAGGTCAAGGTTCAATTCCCCTAGAGGAAATCATGTTTATATGTGTGTGTGTGTTTATCTTTATCTTACACTTTGAAGTGTATAAACAAAAAAAATTCCTTGTATTCAAATTGGTTGCAAAATTTTCCATATTTCCATACACTAAGTAGACAAATCTACTACCATTCCCAAACCTTAAAGCAAAATTTTCTACTAGCTCAAAATACCATAGCCAAATTTGTTATTCAAAACTCAAGTGCCAGAACCTTGTTATTCACTGGGAAAAACCATAGCCTAAATGCCACAAAAATTTACCTTCTATAATCATAAATTTAGTCATTAAAATTTTGATTATTGTAAAATGAACCCCATTTTCATCAGAAAGGAAGCCAGTCTAGCACTTGAGGAAATACGAGAAAAAAAACATTGGTCCTGAAAGGGGCAAGGGGAACACGTTTTTTATATTTTGTGAAACACTTACATTGAAGAATATTTTTTATATGCTATGAAACAATGGAATATTGAATAGATAATTTAAATATATTTAAAAATTAACTAAACATATTTTTAACATATTCATATTAAATTATAAGCACTTTATTTATATTTAAATAAATTTTACATAAACGTTTTTAATAAGTTGCACCCTTTTTTTGTTGAATGTCATTTGGAATTAAATGGAAGTGACCTCATCTAGACTTGTGTTTTTATGACATTTTAAGGTTTGATGTTTGAACCTTAAAGGTATTGTTTGTTTTTAATTTCTAGCTTTTGTTTGGTGAAACCTTTGTATATGTGTGTGGGTGGCATTTTTGTTTGTCTTTATCCTTTGCTCTTGACCCTTCTATCAAAATTTTCCTTTTTTACATTCCTTCCTTCTCTATTCTTTCTCCCCTATTTCTTTGAATAAACTCTTCTTGTTGTCACTTGCATTCTTTTGTCACTTGCCTACTTCAAGTTGGGTACTTTGTGATATCCCTCTTTCTTTTATTACATGCCCAATTCGAGTTGAGTCCTTTGTTGCCACTCTTTCACCTTTGTTGCATGCATACTTCAAGGCTAGGTTTTTTTTTGCTATTGTTCTTATTATTTCACTACCTTACTTGTTTCAAACTCAATCCTTTGTTGTTACTCCCTCCTTAATTGCCTACAAAACTAAGGGCATTGTTAGGTAGTGGTTTTCACCACAATTGATGGGTCCTTGGGGGTGGAAAAAAAAATCAAGGAAAAAAAACAAGGTTCCATAGGTGTTGTGGAAGGGTGCCCTTGGCTAAAGGTGTAGGGACAACAACCACCATGGCTATTGTGGCTAGTGCATTTAATAGTGATCACCCAAACATGTTGTCCCCCACTAAAGTTGGTTATGTATCTTTTAATAGAAAATTAACATTATCATTTTGCATAGATGTTAGTTCATTTGAACAAAACCTAGATAGCAATGTGGACCGGACTAGGAATATGTGTTTTTATTTGGAGAGTAACATATTGAATTAATCATCAAGACCCTACAAAACTTAATTTCTCAACAATAATTGTTTGATTTCTAGTAATCTATCAATAGTATTCGTTTGTTTTCCAAGTTGGTCTGTGTGGCTTTAGTATGGGGGAAGAGTTTGAATACGTGCCCTTTTCCTAAGTCAAGCGCAAGGCTAGTTTTTAAAAGTTTTCTATTCACTTTAAGGTCTTTTTTAACTAACTTTCTTTTGCTTTGTCATCTTTCCAACGGAGCCTACCATGGCAACACCTTGTTGCAAGGTGCTACATCTTCATTTCCCAGCCATCACATTGTCTTTCTTCATTTACCTTCTCCCTTTTGTGTAGCAATGAAACGTTGTTGCTTTTCATCATTTTGATCTTGTGAACTAGTGAAATTTACAAGGCGTTGTTGTTTGCGAAGTTCTATAATCAACAGTGTTGTGACTTTCTACATGTTGATAATGGAAAAATTCATTTTTACATCTATGCACATCAACATTATAACTTGTTATGATTTTGTGGATTTGCCTTTCATTGGTGTTTTGTTGGTTGTGTTGCTCTTACGCTTTGCTTTAGTGCAATGCAAATTTTTATTTTCCTTGAAACTATGCAAGGCATTATTTCACAATTTGCAAACACATTATACATTGCACCATATTCTTCTTCCTTTTTTTCTTTGTTTTGTTTTTTTTTTGTTCATTTCGTTTACATTACTATTTTTTAATTGCGTTTTTTTAATAGATTTTGGAGCTAAATCCTAAGAAGGAGTTATTATTATTATTTTTTATTTTTTATTTCTTTTTATGGTTTTTTCTAAATTTTTTATTTGTTCTTTTAGGCATTTTCTTTAAGTTGTTATTATTTTTTGTTTGTTTGTCTTGTGCAAGTTTTTTTTAATGTTTTTGTTTGTGTAATTACAAAAAATTCCATCTTACAAAAACCTAAAATCTACAATACAATCTACATTACATTTTTCATTTTTGTGAGTTGGAACTTTTTCGATAAAAAATATGTTGCAAATCACATGAGACAATAAAAAAAATTAAAAAGAAAATATTATGTGCTTACAATTCTAGGGGTGTTGTTGAAATCTTGAAATAAAACTTGGGGTCATTAATTCCTCTTCCCATTAATTTCCTTAGGCTTGAATCTTTTGATGGTTTTTTTAACCTTTAACCCTTTGATCCTTCTCCTAGTTCAATGTCTTTAATATTTTATGTAATTATTAATGACATTGACGATTTTGTTTGGTGCACTAATGGATTTGCTATCTTTGTGCAGTGTTTTGTTCAATATTCTATTGAGTCATTTGATAAGTTTGTTATCAATTTTTTTGAGTTACATCCCAAAACAAGTGCTCAATTGGTTGGGAAGTTATTCAACCCATACATTTTTTTAAACATTGATGAGTTGGATTTTGTTCCCAATTCTTCAACATCCAATTCTATTTTAAATCCCAATTGTAATTCATTTTGTTTTGAACCTCACCCTATTGTATCTGACTGTAATGTTCATGTTATTTTTTCCACGATAGGTTTTGTTATTCATTTTAACATTGAAACTTCTAGATATGAAGCTAAACCTCATCCTATTATATCTAATTGTAGTGTTCATTTTTTTTTTTCACATAGGGTTTCATTGTTCATTTGAGCTTTGAAGCTTTTACATCTAAGGTTGAAGTTGTTGAAGACAATTTTTGTGAGTCTCTTATCAAGGATTTGATTCTGAAATTTCATATCCTTGATCGAGATGAAAAGGAAATTGAGAATGTCAATAAGGGAGGATGTCAAACAAGCAAGCATGTTTAGCTATCAGCAAAGAACATGGTCAATGAGTGACAAGTTTTTCATGGTTTTAACACAAAAAAATCAATAATTGATCTTTTTGAAGATGAAGATTATGTGATGAATCTAATGGAAATGTTGTCATGTTTTGTTCTACATGTTGCAAAAAATGATGGTACATTATATCCATCGATGCAATAAGTTTTTTCTCTTTTGTTGAATTGTTTTTCTTGGTTGAACCTTAAACCTAATTTTAATATTTTAATGTGTGTTTGTTGTGTAACAACTATGCCTTAATTCATGGTATCAAAAGACCTATATGTTAAAGGCAACAACAACGTGTGGTTGAAATAGGTAAAACACATTTAGTCCCTTTTAACATTTTCATGAATTCAGTGTCGAAGTTGCTAACGATGAAGTTGTTCTTTGAACGTCAACTGCTAGTCTTGAAAGACCATAAAAGATCTTATGTCTTGTCTATTGAAAAGTAAGGTAGGGTGTTAGCTCAATCACTAGAAGAATTCATGTCCTATGCAACCACTTTTTAAACAACTAGTGATCCTCGACAACTAAAAAAAAACTATGAACCATATTTGCAACTATATAATTTATGTGGGAATATATGTAGTTGCAATTTAATGGTTATGACAACTAATGAATTAATGGAATGAATGTTTAGCATAATGTGGGCATGTATTCAATTTTATATATTGAAAGTTTAAAATATAAAGTTGTTAAAATGATTGTTGCATATGATACTAAAAAGATGTGGTGTCTTATGCAACCACCTATTAAACAAATTATAATATTATTTAAGATATGATGTGGAAAATTAATGTCCATCACTTTACATTTAACATGTGTAATTTTGTCAAGTGGTGTAAATATGTGATCAAATTAACATAATTATAATCATAACCTAATTGTATATTGTGAATTATATCAAAAATGTAAATAATAATTGACATCATACATCATAAAATGTAATTTAACATGTACATTCATAAAAAAATTCATAAGTTATTTTAGTCATGTATGCATTACATCAAATCACATGTGTATATGAAGTTCAAGTAAAATCATTTTTAGGGATTTATACAAATGTTATATTTTAGTTCATTATTTTTACAAATGGCATGCATACATGTATAAAGGTTCAATCAATGATAATTTTAAAAATAAAAATAAAATCATGTGATATTTATGTGTATGTTTATAGTTTAAAATTTATGATGAAAAGTTTAAAATAAATATTTTAAATTGATATTATATATTTACATCTGAAAATTTGAAAATTAAAATCTTTGTAAAAGTATGGAATTAAAAATATGGATTAAATTAATTCAGAATTTTAATTCTATTTCTAATTTTTTGTCAAAAAAATTAAATTGGTTAATTTAAATTTTCTTAAATCCTAAATCTACGAACCAAATAAAAAAATGTTAAAATGTTAAAATGAGTTACAAATTACAAATTATATTTATTTCATGATTAAAATCAGAATTCTAAAACATAAATTTGAATACTGAATTTAAAATATTTATTTAAATAAATTAAAATTATGTCATTAAAATATGAAACTAATTTATTATGAAGTTACATAATCAAACTTGGGCTCCATGTTGTTTCACTCTACCCATGATGATGAATTGTTTTTTAAAAAGAAGATATATATGTTGTATTAGTTCATATTTTGGGAAGGGAAAGGTGTATCTATTGTTTATGGGGTTTCGTAAATGTGTTCACATTTGTGTCAAAACATATTGAAATTTTTCAAAATTAATTCCAAACCTAATGTCTATTGTACATTCTATTGTGAAAACACCACATGATGAGTTGTCTATTTGTTGCATTACATTTACATATGTGTACAATAAGTTATTCACATTTATATTTTTGCATAATAATTGGATTGTGTCGTTAGGCAATTTTTTCGTCATTGGCATATGTGAATCATGTATTATATAATGTAAATTAAGAGTTGACATGTGGATTTTTATTAATATCTAATTATCATTGTTTATGAATATGTGTTAAAGATTTTTTTGATAAACGTACATTTTTTTCCTATGATTGCATATGTATGTTGTTCATATCTTAGTGCTTGTAATTTTTCAACATACACTTCCTAGATGTTGGTCACTTAGCCATCCATTTGAATCAAGAAAAATATTCTCATATACTTTAGTTAATTGGAGGTCTTCAATTCCATAATCAATGCTATCATACTTACTAGAATCGTTTTCTAAATCACTTGATATTGCAAAAAAAAAAATTGTTTCTTTGTCATGTAATAAATTATTATCACATTTTTTAGGGTCAATATTTGAATCCATTGGAATTTCAATATCTTTGTTGGTTTTGTTACCATTTGTATTGATTTATTTTTTCTGAAAGAAGTTTTGTCATCTTTGATAACCATTTTTTGAATTTGAATTTACATATGTTTTTGATAGATGTATCCTTTAATATTATGAATCCATCCAAAAAACATAATCATGATAATGTTACATATATGTTGTGCATGTTAATTGGTACATTATTGGATGGTTGTTTCAAGTCTATGATTAAGTGATCAAATGTTTGTCCTTGAGATTCAAAGTCTATGAGACAGAAAGCAAGGGTAAGTGGTAGTTAGATCTAATTATGTTAAATGTATTGGAAATATTTGATTTTTGTATTTGGTGATGATATTGAAAGGTTCTGGATATCAATATTATTGGTATGACATTTTTTGGTAGAACTTTTAGAGTTATGTTTTGTAAAATGTCATTTTTTTAATGAATTCATTTAAATCAACATAAACATTTGTAGGTGGGTGCATTAAATGTTCTCATTGAATCCATTGGGATTCTTGACACACTTTTACCACTTGTCACCTTGCGTTCTTCACACCTTGCCAACTCCTCTCACATCCACTCCTTTAATTCCTAACTACATGTGCACCCCATGGCACACTTGGTTAGTCCCAAAGTCATGATTGCTCAAGACGGACTTAGACTCATTATTTAGACTCGCTAGATCCTACTTTCGAGGCTAAATCTCGGTCTAACTTGGAGTTGGACTCGATCCCAACTCCCAAAGTTGATGGCATAAGCTAAATCAATCCTAGGCTAATTCAAAGGTATTCGAGACCAACTCTTAGAATCAGTCAAAAGGATTAAAACCAAGATGACTTGAGTCCTCCCAAGGTCAATTCTCTTTCGGAAGCTTTAGAGCTTTAAAGGGACATCTTTTAATCTTCCCAAACATTTTAGCGGGCTTGCCCTCTTGGGCGACCCAAGACAAAGTTTATTTGTCTATTGAGGGTTTTAAAGGGATAGTGCCCCACACTATAGTCTCAAAGACAACCCCCAATCATTTTCTTTGGCTAATAAGAGCCCAAGCTTTCGCCTTAACCCATCTAAACCCCAAGGTCCTTCAAAGGCAAAAAGTTGTAAATCATTTAATTTATTTGTTTTGATTATGAAAGTTTTAAAAATATGGGTGAATAAATATTTCCATTATTAGATATCAAAATTTTCATGTTGTTGTTTAAGGAATCTATTTCTATTTGGACATCCAATAATTCACATATTTTAGGTTGTTGTGAGTTATCATTTACATGTGCATGTTTTTTTTTTTAACAATATGGATTTTGAAGTTTTAACATTGGTGTATCAAGTTTGTTTCTTCATAGATTATTTAACATATGAATCTATTGTTTGTTATTGTTTTGATTTTCTATAATGGTATCCATATCATAATTTTGAATGTGTTGAAGTTGTTTTTTTTTTCATAAATTATAGGGTTTTAGTTATTTCAAATTATAATAATATTTAAAGGAATTGAAGTTAATTATTTGTATGCTTATTAAAAAATCATTTAAAAATTAGTCATATACATTTTTTTACATTTCATAGTGACATGATACAAAAAAGCAAGTGGCAACCCCAAAAAAATAAAATGATAAGACGTATGATTAAATCAAGTACCCAACATTCATATTTTGAGAAGAAACCTAACAAGTAAATGGGTAAACTTCAAAACAACCCATCAATTGGGTGGGTGTGCCCAAAATCTACACATGCCCGTCCATTAGCTTGGGGCAAAAACTAGTTGTGTTTGCCCCATACATTCTTGGTAAAACCTAAAATCATACATGCATGTCTACTATCTTCGGGCAATAATAAAATTTGATAACATAAAAAGAACAACAATATAAACAAATTAATCAATTAAAAATTAATTTCATTATGATTTTTATTATTAAATCTTCATCAAAGCTTTATTGAAATTTTAAAAACAACATCAAATTAATTAGAAAACTTATATCTCAAAAAAAAAATTTATATTAAAATTTCAATTTATTTCTAAAGTGATGTATTTTATTTAATTAATTCTTATGCAATCTTTCTAATCAATGTTTTAAGAATCTCATTTTAATACAATTTAAAGGAATTCAAGTTAATTATTTGTATGTTTATCAAACAAATTTCATTTTGAAAATTAGTCATATGATTTTTTTTACAATTCATAGTGATATGAAACCTCCTAATACCAAAAATAATAATAATAACAACCCCAAAAAAAAAATGATAAAAAACATGATTAAATCAGTTACTCAACATTCCCATTTTGAGAAGAAACCCAACAAGTAGATGGGTAGACTTCAAAACAACCCATCAATCGGATGGGTGTGCCCAAAATCTACACATGCATGTCCATGAATGAGGCAAATAACTAGTTGTGTTTGCCCCATACATGCTTGGTAAAGTAAAAAATTGGGTTAAACAAATTTGCGAGCTCTAAGAATTGAAAATGCTATGCCATTCTTCCATATCAGCCCTTTATACTAATAGATGAATGGTTGCACCTTGTGTAACACCTATATTTATATCTAAAAGGTTTGGCTATGGGGAACCCAAAAGAACCTTGTATCTTTATCAATTTCACTGTTATTCCAAAATCTAATACCTATTGAACATAACTAGACATGGGATTGAATCAGTGAATCAACCTAATAACAAATTGCAAATCTAGAAGCAACAAAGATATAAGTTGGGCACCCCACACTTGGAACCTTAAGGCTTTCCTATTGCTTTCATTCTATTCAACTTCTAAGGAGGTCCTTTCATCATTTGTTCCTTCAATCTCATTATTGCGTTTTGCAAGTTGCAAAAGGCTTTGTTGTATTTTTTTCTTCCTTCTCCCATGATGCTTGCTTGTAGTTCTTGTGTGCAATTCCCTAATTTATTACAAAATTTATGAAGAATTTGGTGACATGTTTGGACGTATTGATTGTTTTTAATACATGTAAATGTTACAAAAGACGCCTTGATGGATGGACGACATATGTCAAAAATCTATAAACACATGAGTCATTACACATGATCAAAAGTCAACTTAATTTAACTCATGTAGCTAGCGTAACCAAAAGTCAACCCAACTTAATTTAATTAAGTTTGACAACTTAACTTAATTTAATTAGGTTTGGCAACCTAGCTTAATTCGCTTAGCCAAAAGTCAACCTAACTTAACATAATTAGGCTAACTACATGTGTTAAGCAACCTAGGCTAGGTGGCCTAGATTAAAAACAAATGTCAAACTCCTAGCCCAAGAAGCCTAGACTAGGTTACTTAACTTAAGCCAAATGATTTATGTATCATAGGTTGCAAGAGTGAGAATTTGAACCCCTCACTTTCACTTTGGGGTTTAAGTCCACATCCATTGTACTCCCACATTTTTTTATACCAATTATATTTAACACAAAGTTATAAAGTTCAAAATTTTTAGCCTTGAATTAACCTTGGCCACCTTAAGTTGACCTAGGTCTACCTAACTACCTACTACCTACCAACTTAACCTAGACCTAGACCTCCCTAAGTTGACTGAAGATGAAGTAGTATGTCAATTTATATTATTTACTAGTTCAAGTTAATTTAGGCATTTTTAGGTTTTAAAAAAAACCTAGGATAAGGATGTTGCATCTAGTCGCATCATAGTTGCATTTACTCACATCATAGTAGTATCTAGTTGCACATAACCTTGAAGTGGTTACAAACTTGATAAAATATTTTGTAATGAGGCTACCTAGGTTAACTTGGTAAAAACCCTAAAACTAGGAACCTAGGCAAGCCTACCTAGGTTAACCTACTATTAATAGGGTAATTTATTTTAGGTATATTTAAACATATTAAATATAATAAATTTATTATGTCTAGTCAAGTAACTTACAAGGTAGTTTATATTATGAAATAGGTTTTTATTAGGTAGCTTACATACATAGGTTAATCTAATAGGTATGTTAACCTAAACTAGTGCGTTAAGTAGTTAAAAAATGAAGGAGTTATGTGTCACCTTTTTCAAAGTGACTATTAATATTATAGTCATAATTACAATTAACAATAGATTGTTTAGTACACATACACATGCATGTGAATTCATGACTTCAAAAACCTCATGGCACACAAAAAAAATGGCATGCCATGACAAATATTAATGTCATAAATTCAATACACACAAATTTATGGTGTCACAAAAAATCATGGATTGCCATGAAAATTTTTGACACCTTGTTACCAAATGGCATGCCATGTCAACATCACATGGAATATCGAGTTGATATTAATTGCAAAGTACATCAATATTTTCAACTAGCTAATAAATGAAATTAATTTATCAAATCAATGACATGAAGCATGATGTGAAGTTAGTGTCACAAATGGTGAACTATTACGATTACTATTCAACCTCATTGCCATGTGACATGCCACATTAGCATCACATGACCATAAGTTGTTATTATTCACCAAAAGTTACAAGAATGAATGGAATTTGGTTGTTATCTAATTTTGGATGATTAAAAAATATTAAAAATACATTTTTGAAAAATTAATGTTTGTGTAAAAACCATCAAGTCGCAATATTCATTATAGTCACAAAATGATAATGCCATGTGGCACCACAATGTCTTTTACAATTACGTAGTCATTAACATGAACTTGTAGTTACAATTGTAGTAAAAAAAAACAATAATTGTTTTATTAATTGGTTGAAAAACCCAAGATGTGTTGTTATGCTACCAAGACCCTCTCCGTATCTTCCAACATTCAAGTATGCTTTATAAGATGCACTTTGTTTAAACGCCCTAACATAATCATCAAAAGTTGCAACAAAAAGGCATTTGACACATTTCCCAAACTGTTATAGCTAAATATTATGGACTATTTTAGACAAGTTGTTTACTTACCTATTACCTATAATTAGAATGCTTAAGAAAAATGGGAAACTAAGAATTTGTGTGAACTTTAAGAAGTTTAATGCATCTACTAAAAAGGACCCATATCTGTTAATTTTTACTAACAAGGTTATCAACACTATGTCACGAACACCACCATCACTTGTTGTTTGCATCATCGCTTGCACCAACATAATTGCATGCATCATCGTTTGCATTATCATTAACTCTCAATTACTTCCTAATTCATTTTTAGTTAAATTTTAGTTAGTTTTTAATTAAATCTTAGTTAAATCCTAGTTAAATCCTAATTAAGTCCTAATTGATTATTAATTAATTATCAATTAAGTCCCAGTTAAATCTTGATTAACTTTCAGTTAAATCTTAGTTAATTATTAGTTAAGTTTGAATTAACCTTCAATTAACTTTTAGTTAATTCTGAGTTAACCCTTAGTTAAATTTTAGTTGACTTTTAGTTCACTATTAGTTAAGAAGCTTCTCGAGAAGCTTCCTTGGTCAGTGCACACATGGAAGCCTCTATGGAAGCTTCCTTGAGCTAAGTCCCCAATGTGGTATAAATAGGGGTAGGACCTTCCATTACCTTTAGTATGTTCAACACCAATTTTGGATATGTTTTCTTGTCTTAACCTTTGTTTTCATATGTTATTAGAATAAATTTTTGTTTTAATAATCCTCTAGCATATAGCGTGTTTTTGCCTTATGTTTTTGTGTTTTCATTCTTGGATTAAACTTAGGCTTGCATTTTTCATGATTTGTTTTCCTTGGTGTGTCCCTGGCTTAATTCCTATTCTTGTAGTTTTTTGTGCACGTGACACACTATAATCGGACATGAGCTTTATACATTTTTAGATGGTTTTTTTAAATACCATCAGATTTCCAGAACACCTTTGTTATTGATTAGGGGTCTTTTGCATGGGTTGTAATGCCTTTTGGGGTAAAAAATGGACCACCTACCTATCAAAGGGCAATCACCAAAACTTTCCGTGAATATATTAATGTGTTCATGAAAATCTTTTTAAATGATTTTACTATTTGTAATGGCATGTCCACTCATTTGGAGAAACTCATAAAGTGTTTTCTAAAATGTGAAGAGTATGGCATTAGTTTGAATCCAAAAAAATGTGCATTTATGGTGTGTTCTGGGACTATTTTAGAATTTATAATCTCCAAAGAATGAAAGGCACCCGATTTTTTTTTAAAAAAAACTTTAGTCAAAATGTTAGTACCCAAAAGACTTTAGGAAATTCAAGTCTTCAATGGAATAACATAGTGTTCTAGATGTTTCATTAGAAATTTTGTCTATGTTATGGCACTAATCACCAAGCTACTTTTAAAAGTTGAAGTGTTTAAATGAACTATTAAATGTCAAATCATTTGGGAAAATATCAAAAACCAATACAAACCATGGACATAAGATAGGTTAATTAAATTTTGTTATAAATAGGATATGAAAGTCAAAAAAATTAAACATCCTTTTAGTTATAAATGTTTTTGATGAAAACTAAGTTCGACATTGTTGCTAGGTTCTTGTTTACCAAATTACATGCAGTACCACAAACCCAAGTAGTTAAGACATATTGCAAAACTACAATTTTGCTATCAACAAGTAATGTGAGAATGAGAACATGCACATAAAGACATCATCAGACAAGAAATTAGTGTAGTTTGTATTATCAAGTTTGAATACAAGAACATCACTCATTCTAGGCTACTTGGTAAAGACTATTTTCTACCCCTTATATTTCCATTCTCCTTCTTGATTTTTCAAACCCTTAGATAATTAAAACCTTCGTCATTTTGACACACCCTTAAGTTCGACAGGTAACAATGATGATAACTAAACTCAATAAAGCCCTGCTAAATAATACCTTATTGAATAATACCCAAATTTGGTTAGACAATTAGCTCAGGTCAATAGACAAATCACTTTATTTTGATAGGGCTATTCCCAAGACTTCTACAACTATTCGTTACTCCCTATTTCGATAAGCCTTATATTCCTAACATTATCACCCCCTTAGGACCTTAGTGTCCACACAAGGTCATCAATTTTTTAAGTAGGTCTATTCCTTGTGCGAAGCTATTAATTGGGATCAAGAGATGTTGATTGGGGTTAAAAAGTCATTGATATCATCATTGGAATTGACTTCTGATGCAAAATTTTCCCCTAACACTGTTTTTAAAATAAACTTCCAATATGCCTCATCCTTCCTAGGAACCAATGGATGTGACAAGCATTGTTGGAATTCATGCAACATTAGACTCCTTAGGTTCCTCCAAAGCTACCTTTCCAAGTGATCTGTTCTAAAAATGGCAGTTTGTAATGCCGTTGGGCTCCTTCCGAAATGTGCTTGGGCCACATGTAGATTTGGTCCTTTTGTTGTGTAATGTCAGGTGATCAATGTCATTGCTTCCTTTAGTACATCCTTGAATGCACAACTCTCAAGTAGATTTTCCAACCTTTGCACCCATTATCATGTCTCCATGGAGTCCTCCTTCACCCTTTTCTCAATCGTATCTGGTATAAGGTCCTTTCTGGCCATGACAAAAGTGGGTTTATGATTGACTTCTATGGTATATATTCTTCAAGTAATACTTGTTGTATGCCACCTCCAACTTGTAATAATATCGCAATGCATATGCACCTAGACAACCCATGAGATGCTCCAACACACCATAAACATGATTGTCATTAAAAAAATATAACCGTAGAAAATATTGTATGCTAAGTACTCATGAAACTCCTTGTCTTGTATCTTCCACATACATTCAAAATCCTCAATGAATATTATGGCATTAAACATAGGTGGAGAAAATCCTATCGAAAGACATGCTTGCAAGCAATAAATGAAGTATACCCTTCTAGATGAGGAATGATCAATAGGGTATACTCCAACTCCTTCAAAATATGTAATATGTCATTTAGGTTGCATGATTTCAACCCAACATTTTTGCATTAGATGTTGGAGGAATAGTCCTTGTTTGTTCATTGTAGATGGGAAAATGCACACGCCTCAGATAATGGTCTATCATGGGAGAATGCTATCGTGGTGCAGAATCCTTAGGTGGCTGTTGTGAAATCCTATCCTTCCCCACACTATCACCTCTATTGTGGTCTTTCTCCCCACTCTTGCCACCCTCCACCTCCTCCTTCCTTCTAATCTATTTGGCAAACTCAGCAACTGAGATTTCACGCATAGCATCCTAGTCATCCTCCTCTCCTTTTGTCTTTGTGCCTTTGAATTCTTCTCGCTCACTAAAGCTTGTGTGTGCTACATTAAGCTACATTACAATGTTTTGCTCCTTTTGGGAATACAATTGCACCATCAATAATCGGGCTTTAATAAAGATTAATGAGAGTTCTTTATCTTGGTTTTATAACAATTGATCAAAGACAACTGCTTTAGCTAATTGCTCTAATGTTAACGCCTTCCATTTAGATGTTTCAACATCATGTTTAACCTTTGCTTCCCTTTGTACAACTATTTCCTTTTTTCTGGCACCTACAAGTTGAATTTTCTCTTCCAAACCTTGTATTTTCTCTAGCAAAGTCTTCTCACATGTTTCACTGGCTCTCATGGTGCTTTGCTTTTATTCTTTTAACAATTACACTTCCACCTCAAAACTTAAACACTTGGTGTGCCAAATCTCCTTCTAGTCTACATTTCAAGGAATTTTTATTCGACCTTCTTCAAGCACCCTGTCACCAACTCCATTTCCCCTTTGTGCCTAACCAATGTTATGGTCAACATTTCTTGATGTCAAATTGCTACAATCTTCATCTCCTCCACCACTCAAGTGAGTGTGCTATCTACAATGGGAAGTTTTGTTGCAGAGCCTTCAAAGTGTCCCTAGGTGTAATCACAGTTGGGGTACACAAAAGGAATGTCTCACCCCAAAATCACTTTCAAGATATTACTTTGAATGACAATTACATTTATGAAATTTTTTTTTGATAGATATTTTTTCATTAAATACTCGCTTTTTTATTATTAAACTGATGGTGATTTTTACGATTTGAATGATTAAAACATGTCCTTAAGTGTATTAAAAGATGGTTCAAGACCATGTCCCACTATGCATTTTTATAAAAAAAGACTCAACAAGCTTAACAATATTTGTTCAAATTGCTCCATATTTTAACCACATATAAAATAAAGTATGTTCTATATGATGGCATAATTTTTTTTAATGATAAACCATCAAATTTTGTGGAATTGATGCTAGAATTTTGGATTTTTTCATAAAATGGATGCATTAATAAGGACAATCAAATTAATTTTGGTAATTAAAATTTATATTCCCAAGGTTTGAAAAGAAGTATAGGAGACATGGGTGCAAAAAAAAGGACATTATTTGATGTTTTTAATAAGGTTTTGGCACTCCAAATGAAAGTATGTCATTTTGGAATGTCTAAATGACGCATCTATTTTTGGTTTATACTTGAACATGACATTCAAAATTTGTTCAATTGATTTGAACCATTCATTATAACATTTATTGGTAGAAAACATAAACATACATATCCCCCTTTTATTGTTTAACATTTCATAACATTCATTTTTCTATGTCCTTAGTTTAGGACTCAAGACATAACACAAATGGGTGTAATGGTTCTTATTATTATACCCCAACCATGATTGCACCCCCCTTGCTTCCCTCTCCTCCACTTGGGTATTTTATAGCTTTTGTTGAGTCTCATGGAGTTCTTGATCCAATTGTCTTTAAACAAACACAAGGCTTGCATTATTCTTCTCTGATTCCTATTTGTGGGCTTCAAATTCAAGGGGATCAATACGGTGCTCAACGTGCTTTCATACATACAATGTTATGCCCTACAGATGCTCCAACTCCAAGGAAAGCTATCAAATTATTTTCCCATAGGACCGCTTCACATCCCTCACTTTCTTATTTGATGCATGAACTAGTTATACAAACCATTCCTCCATGAAATCCTCGTGTTGAAGAATACTTTATTCCCATTCTTTCTCTATAATAATCAAATGCAAGGAGAGTGCCATATTCAACATCACTTGGTTGGGTACGGTCTATTCCACCTTCACAAACAAACCTTAATGTTTCATATTCAACAAACATGTTTGTCAAATCTTTGTTGGACTACTTTGTCTACTTGTCTACTAGTGATTATGCCCGTTGACACCAATTGGGCCACAAAGATTGCTTCTGAATTCAATTAGATTTCATTTGGGTTGATTATCAAATTTGGTTGAACATTCTTGGCTCTGAATTTGTCTACTTTTGTGACCATTTCTTCATGAAATGCATCCACCATGGAAGTATTTTACAATTTATCAATGGATTGTTGGTCCTACAAATTAGGTTGAGATGTAACCATCTCCCACACCTCTTCATCTTTGTGCACATCATTTTGAAGAACATCACCTTCTTGCACTGCTTTTGTTAATGGATATGTTTGTTCCTGCACATGCTCCCCCTTCCATAAATATAGTTTTTAGTTGTGACAATGCTACAACCAAATTAACACCTACTGATGGAATTGATGGCACTCAATTCCTTGTCTTCTTTGGGCATTGAAGATGTGTGATTGCTTTTTTTTCACCTAATTCTATGTATTTTAATGTAACATAGTGTTTTGCCACAAGAATAAAATAGGTCCAATCAAATTATTCCCTACTTTACCTTCCTTTATATTACAATTTCTCTTTACGCAATCGTACCTTTAACCATTTGGCCCAATTGACCATAGTTCTTTCAATGGCGTTTATTGTAGACAATAGGGCTATTGAGATGTAACGATTACCTTGTCGAAATGTTGCAACCTCTGCCAATGTTATTAATTGCATCTACATCCTAAAAAGCATGCGCCTTTGCAAGGATATACCTTGAATCCTACTTATAGTGTTTATTTTTCCCTCCTTCAAAATACTCCGACCATTATTCATTGTATGTTTCTTGTGCATGTATTACAATCCCTTTTGCTAGTAACTTGAAAATCTAACTAATGGTAAAAGAGTATAAAGAAATCTATTTACCATGCATAACATTTCCCGCATTGTAAACCTAGAAGCTATAGATGATTTCTTTGATAGCAAGGATGTCGACTATATTCTAATCAAATCAACGAAAATCATCAAGCTTTGCTTCAACCATCCAAGCATGCTCTTTCTTCTTGGTTGCCCACATTGTGATATACATGCACATCGAGAAATGAATTTGATCCAACAACACAAGCTGGATTTCCACATCTATGTCTTTTGTTTTGAACTTCATCCTCTAATCTCTAAAAGACGACACAACTTCCAGTTTGTGCTTCCCCATTGCTAACTCCAAGTGTTGTTCCTTGTAATAGTTGAACTTTATGTTCCACAACACATGAATCATCATCACAGTGGGTGGGTGTATTGGTTGCTTGATCACACCTATAAAAAAATAATCGAGACCTAAATGATGTATTGACTCTTCAATTCCTACTTCCTATTCTGTTATTTATTCTGTAAACTTCCCACTTTGCTTCATGTGCCAATATCTCTAAATCTTCAAAAAACTATCCTCTTATTCATCATTAATATATTCTCTTTCTACAATAATAAATATTCGAAAGTTTGTAAGCTACAAGGTCTTCTCTATACATTTCAATTTCTCTTAACGATTTACAACACTGAAATGGGGTGGGAAAAAAAATGTTACATTCAAGGTCTAAATTGTTAGGCATCTCTTACTATGTCTCCTTAGCTCTGTATCAAAAGATAATTAAAGTTTTTTGACAATGGGGTGTACACTGGTTACTCTCTTCCACTCTTCACAACACTATCCATTCCTTTTTTCTAAATCACTATTGTAGAAAGTCCTTGTTCTTTCGCTCAAAGTCTTTTCTACTTCATGAAGTAATCGACACAAAGATCATCCAACTTGGCTTTTGCTACATGCTCATTCCAATCATTAAAATAATTTTTTTCTTTTGGTAATAATTTCCCATGATGTTGGAATTGTTGTTGTAAATTTCGTAAGTAATTCTTTTCTTGATGAGTTAGGTACGAAACCGATGGCAATAAAGGCTTATTAAGTGGAATTACTCTTGTCTTGAAAATTGGTTTGACTATTGTGTCATAATGAATGGTCCTGTCACTTTTTTGTTGTTTGTGATCCCTAATCCACTTTTTGGGTAATGTTGTAATAATTTCACAGTTGTAATTCTTATTGTGTTGTGCTTCACCTCTAGGTTCGTTGAATTTGAAATGTTCATAAAATTACGTCCTCCTTCTGCCAATTATTTTTCTTGGTATTTCATTTGGTAGGATTATATTTTCATCTTGGGTGATTATTGTGATTGTAACAACCATAATGATTGGATTTCGGTAGGCTTTTAATTTTTTGACATTGACCAGTGTTATATCTTCATTACTTAATGTGCTTAATTAGACAATGTTATTATTGAAGGTTTTTTTTACTCAAAACATGCCAAATCCAAGGAAAAAGGAATTTCCCTTACTTATTTTTTGGATCCTTTGGAAGCCACAACACTAAATCCCCATCTTTGAATGTCTTTAAATGTTTATCATCATCTCTTTGATGCTTTCTAGGTATCTGTATATAATCAATGTTTTCTCTTGTCATAATCCTTTTTTATCAAGTAGAACTAAATATTCCATTCAAATTAATAATGCATTCATCCAATTGCCATCTTTCTCAACAAGTGTTATGTTGGTTGGGATTATAAATTTGGTAAGTAATAATGGCATATACTAGTTTATATGGTGTATGTTGTGTGGAAACCTCGTATGTAATTCGGTAGGCCCATAATGCAATAAGCAACATTACATCCCAATCATTTTAGTTAGCATTCACTATCATTGTTAATATTTGTTTTAACGTTTTATTGGTTGATGCTGTAAACTACCAAATCCTATGAAAATCTAAGCCATAGTTCAAATGCATGTATTCACAAATCCACAACAAATTCAAGTATTCAATAAAATGGCTCAGTTTTATAGATGTTTCATTAAGAATTTTGCATTCATAATGGCCCCAATTATTAAATTCATGAGGAAGACAAAATAGTTTTTGTGGACCTCAAAATGTTAAGCAACTTGGGAGTTGATTAAATAGAAGTATGTAGAAGCACCTATTCTCATATTTCCTAATTGGGATGTGGAATTTCTTGTTCATACAAATGCATCCATTAGTAAAAAACCCCCCCTCTTGCAATTATGCTTTCAACTATATCTTGACTATAAAACATAGTTGAAAATGACAAAAATAGTTGCAAAGTATTTTTTGTAATTGAAAAATATTTTTCTCAACTTCAAACCAGAAAAGTTAACAAGTACAAGTTGACAATGACATTCTAATTGAAAATGTTTGCCATGTGTCAACACCACATCAATAGCCATCACTAACCATTTTAGTTGCAAACTATCTTACCAACCTAGTCGCGAAATGTTATCAAGTTCTTTTGACTAGTGGATGAACTTCATCCATTGATTGCATATGACATTAGCAAAATATTTAGTTGCAATTTCAATTACATTTCACCTATGTCAATTTAACCAATGATGTGGTGACATGTGGCACACTCAAAGCATTCCACTATTGTTTGCCCATAGTAAAGATTAAATCGAGAGGTCAAATATGTTGCAACCACAATGGTCAATGCATTTGGCTGATGGTAGGATGACATGTGTTGTAATTTAATAGGGTTTAGGGTGGACCAATAGTTATTAACACTTGACATAACCTAAGCATATAGACATACATGGTGCCTAATCATAGGCAACCACCTAATTACATAAGGATGGGTTAGGTTTATACCTAAGATATAAATAAAGTCCTATTTCATTTAACTTAGCCTTCAAGGTTGGGCATTTTTTATTTGCTCATCCCAAATGGTTAGTACATTTTCATGTTTACTTTGGTTTTTCATACTTCTAGTGCATTTGGTTATATAGTTTAAATTATTGAAATGGAAGCCAAACAATATGGGACAAATATTTTAGTTTCCACCATGGGAAGACAAGCCTCACAACACACATAGGCCTACAACTAAAAACACATTTATTTTTCTCATTTATTGTTGGATTTAAATGATGTAAATAGCTATGGGAACATTAAGGTAAGTTTTACATTATTTCTTTAAGCTCTAGAGGCAAAGGAGCAACAAAAAAGAAGCATAAAACATGTCAAAATCAGATAATGTGTTTATTCCAAAAATGACCCATTATTTTAAAATGTCATATTTTATTCTTTTTTTATTCAATATGAGTGATCTAAAGAGCTATGGGTGCACCGAGTTAAGCTTTATTATAGTTCTTTAAGCTTCAAATGCAAAGAACCAATGGAGAAGAACCACAAAAAACACAAATGTAATAAATTGGTATGTGTGAATTAGGCCTATGACCGAACACTTACCTCACCTACTTTCAATGCCCATATCTTCTTCATTTTTAATCTATTTTGAGGGGGAAAGCATGCTAAATATATTTGGTAGTTTACTTGTCAAACTAACAAACGGTAGAATTAAAACCCATCACAAAATTATTACACATGCAATCTTTTTAGTTGAATGATTACTAATAAGATGTTTCTTCATTATTATGCATTAATTTGAAATTTTCACATTGCAAAAGTAGGTTCTAAGTATATTTTTCCAAATGTAAGTAACTTTGAAAGCCTATTTTTTGTATTGTAATATTTTATTCAAGTATGTATATTCTATAAAAAATAAAATGTAGATAGGTTTTTTGGTGATGCCTTTTAATACACAATAATCTTTATGTTGTAATTTCAGACATGTTTATTTCATTAAAATTTCCAACGAAAAAATACGTTTGAACATCATATCCACAAGTCAATTTCAAACATAATTGTTAACTACTTTTATTATTTAAAAAAATTCAAAATTTGTATTATGTTTATAATAAACCCAATTAAAAGTACAATGGTTTGAAAATCAAATTTAAGTAAATCTTAATATACTTTCTAGTATTTTGATAAAAAATTGTTTCAATTTCAACTTCATTTTTGTTCATCAACTTTTTTTTGTATTTTTACAATGCTTACACCCTTGAGTGATTTAAGTGGCCATGGCTACTCCAAATTGAGCTCTAAAACATTTTGAACTTGAAAAACAAAGGAAGGATGTAATAAAATTTAAAGTTCTTTAATAACTTTAGTGTATGGTGGTCAATTATTTTATGTCAATTGCAAACTATAATAACATAATTGTAACTCAATTAGTTGCAACTAATTTACAACCGAATTTTAACTTAATTAAACTTAGACCTTAACTAATAGTTTACTTAAATTAAGTTTAGTTAATTATGCTAATTACTTGTAGAAAATATTCAACAAATTTCTTTAATTCCATAGTTTAAAATTTTATTTAAAATATTATAATAAAAATTATTATTCATTTATTTATTTTAGAATTTTATTTATAAATATTTCATTATATATAATTTTTTAATTTATAAAATTTATAAAAATGACATTAATTAGACTATTGTAGCTAATTTAAACTAGGTTGCTATTTAATTAATTAATTGTTGTCATTTAACTTGTCATAAATTAATATAATATATATTGAATAAAAAATATTATAAAATATTGAAGTAAATATAATAGTTATATATATATATATATATATATATATATATGAAATTATATAATCATGTATTGGATGTTCATACTAACTATGCTTATTATTATTATTAGTATTAATATAAAATAAAATGATAATTAATCAAATAATTTGAAAATATATTCAAACTAATAGTTCACATTAAATTAATTCAAAATATTAACCTTATTTATGTTTCATTAAATTTATAAAAATAACTATCATTACATGTGTTGAACATTGTTAGCTAAAAAAAGATTTGTGGATAATTTCTAAGCAAAATTAGTGGTACAAGGTATAATAGGTGGTTAAATAAACAAGTAGCCAAAATTTGAATTTAGGAGGGAAAGAATTGTTTATTTCATCTAATACTACTTAATTATTGTTAAAACAAAAGAATACTAAGGTATATAAGAACATTGGTATTTACATTGGACATTTTTTTGGTTTGGGACATGTTTTTGTGTTGTTTTTTTTAATTAGGAAAAAGAGGAAGCCATTTGTTTATGAAATAAAATAATAAAATAATTGTAATATATTGGAATATTCTGATAAAGGACATAAACAAACTAACCCACAAAACTTGTTGAAGATAACATCATAATTTATTTAGTTTTCTTATGTTCTTAAATTAATTTCAAAATCAAGGTAATAGAAAACCCATTAACAAACATATTAGTCTAACTAATATTTCAATACACAATATTTAAAACTTATATTTATTATTATTATTATTATCATAAATTTAATTTATTCTTTAAATGAAAGAAATTCATCCTACAAAACATTAATTTTTACAAATAAAATTGATAAAATTTTGAAGAAATATAACTTAGTTATTCATATGTATAAAAATGAATAAACATTAGAGTTCCACAAAAATATTAATTATCTATAATCACTTGATATATTGAAGATTAAATTCGATTTACACAAAAATAGAACTTATAGATATTGAACATATTATGCATTATTATCAACTTATATTTAAGAATTTTGTTTAATTTTATTTCAAAATTGAACACTATTCTTTTCAATGCATAAAAAATAAATTACATCATATATCAACATTCACGTTTACAAATAAAAATTACATGTAAGTTAATGTTTAATGAATTTTGATCATAATTTTTAATAAATATTAAGGTATCACATGAAAAGAAATGAATGAATACTATAATTTCACAATTTAATTATCATCAATTATATATCATAAACTAAATATGGTCTACATAAAAATCAAATAATGAACATATACAAGATTAAATTACTAATTTATAAGAAAATTTATTCAAATATGGATCAAAAATCATGTACACATAACTATTCATTTTTACAAATAAATTTTCATGTAATTTAATGTTATCAAAATTTAACATAAATATTAACATATATGATATGTATAAATGCAAAGTCACCTCTTAGTTGTTTAATTAAGTTGAAAGATAGTTGCAATAAAGTTGCAAATGAAATTGCATTTTATCCATCCTTTAATAGATTTTATCATCCATGCATGTGTTGATGGTGTCACCAAAATAGTTGAACATTGGTTAACATCTTGATTATGTGTCAACTAAAGAACCTTAAATGTTAAAAATATTCCAAGAATGACCTTTTACCCAATACATGTTTTTCATTGTTTACCAATGAGGCATTTCAATTTATAAACATTGTTGATACCAAGAATATTCAATGGAATATTTGACAAAGCACCACCTAGTTGAAAACTACTTTCAACTATATACCACTTTAGTTGATGAATTGACTTCATTAGTAATTGCCATTATTCAATTTTAAAATAATTTTTTTATAGTTGCAACATAGTTGCAAATCACATCTAGATGAAAACATTTTGGTTTAAAAAGAGGGGTTTTCTACTAGTGGTCATTGCTAATTGTAGGTGCAATGTTAGAAAAGAACCTAACATGAAAACATGCACTAATAGAAAACCCCCTTTTTTTAATTAAAAGTTTTCAACTACACAACATTTGCAACCATGTTGCAATTGGGATTAAAAAAAATTTAACATAAAATTATGGCAATTACCAATTAAGTTGACTTATCTACTATATTGATATATAGTTGAAAACATTTTTCAGTTTGGTGGTCATTTGCCAAATATTCCCGACATCAACAATGTCTCCAAGTTGAATGCCCAACTATGTTGGTAAACAATGTGAAGCATGTTTAATTGAAGTGCCATTTTCAAAATATTATTAGCATCTAAAATTTTTTAGTTGGCACATAGTCAATACATTTACTAATGTTCAACTATTTTGCTGACACCATCAACACACATATATGGATGATAAAATGTAGTAGAAGATGAATGAAATGTATAATTGTTCGCAACTTTGTTACAACTATTTTTCTCAACTAGGTTGAACAATTAACAAGCGATTTCAATTTTATACCTACAATATTTCAAATTTTGTTTAAAATTGTGATAACATTAAATTACATTTAAATTATATATATATGAATTATTGGTTTTTTGTGCATATAAATATTAAAATTTAATTTCTAAATAAATTTTAAGAAAAATCTAAAATATATGTTGGTAATAATGTTTATGTTCAATAATGTAATTTATTATTTATATTTAGACATCACAACATATCAAATAATAATACATAATTAATAATATTATGAAACTATAATGATTATTCACTTTTATGCACATGATATTTTAATATTTGTTTAAAATTATGACAAAAATTCATTAAACACTAATGCACCATGTGTCATTGGCCCAAGTGTGAATGCATTCAATTAAAATTTCCTTCCAAACATTTTTTTGTAATTTGTTTGAATTTTCAACAATAATACCCATTAAAAATTCAATAATATTGTTCACATTTTAGGTCTCAAAATTATGAAATCAACTTTATTAAATTAGACTTGGTGAGGGTTTTCCAACAATACCAAGGATGCCCCCAAATTCCAATATAATTTTCAATCTTGGTTTTATTTATTTTTCAATGAAAATTTGGTTTAATAATCAATAGTTTTCGGCCATAGCTCCAAACATTTAAAACCAATTGGGTGCACCCCTACTCATTGAGAACTTTCTAATGATAAATTCCATATCATAACCCAAAACACCATGTTTTGGTAGATTTCATTGTGACAAAACAAAACAAACTAGTCTCCTTCATGGATAGATAACATAACATGTGTTGTTGGCCCCAAGTGTGAACACACTCAATTCATTTTCCCTTCTAAACCCATTTTTTGGTAATTTATTTGAATTTTCAACACCAAAATTCACAAAAAATTCAACATCTTCCACACTTTAAGTCTAAAAATTATGAAATAAACTTCATTTAATCTGACTCAATGGCTATTTTCCAACAACACCAAGTACATTTTTGGATTCAAATATAATTCTTATTTATGATTTTATTAATATTTACTTAGAAAATGGTTCAATAAATGATGTAACTTTTGCATCATAATTCCAAAAAAATCAACCCAAGTCAATGCACCCCTATAGGTTTTCAAAGATACCAATAACATTGCATGAAACATTTTGGTTTAGGAAATCCCAACATGATAAAACAAAACAAAACAAAACAAACTATTTACCTTCATAAATAGATTAAATTGCACGTAAATTTTATTTGTATAAAATGAATGGTTATGTATGATGCAAATATTTTTAGTAAACTTTGATTTTAAATAATACTTAAGATAATTCTGAAATATAAGTTTGTAATAATGTGCATGTTTAATACACCTAATTATTATTTGTATGTAGATTGAATTTTAATTTACGACATATCAAATAATGATGCATAATTAATATTTTGGTGGAACTTTAATGTGTATTCATTTTTATACACAAGATATCTTAATAATTGCTTTAAATTGCAATAAATTTTAACTAAATATTAAGATACATGTAAATTTTATTTGTGTAAATGAATGGTTAAATGTGATGCAAATATTTATTCATATAACTATAAAATTTTAATTTCAAAATAATGTTTAAGGAAATTCTGAAATTCCAATTTAGGGTTTAGGGTTCAGGGCAATAATCTATGTTCAATATATGTAATTTATTGTTTATTTGTAAATCAAATGTTAATTACAATTCAAATAATGATACATAACTAATAAATTTTTGTAATTTTAATGTTTATTCATTTTTATACATATGATGCCTTAATATATATTTTAAGATTATGATAAAAATTTATTAATTACTGAGGTACATGTAAATGTTTTTTTGTATACATGAATGTTTATGTATGATGAATTTTTTTTGTGCATATAAATATTATGCTTTAATTTAAATAAAATTTAAGGGACTTCTAAAATATAAGTCACATTATTAATGTGTATGTTCAATACATGGGCGATTTTTTATTTCTATCTAGGTTTAATTTTAATTTACAACATATCAAGTAATGGTATACAATTGATATTTCTTTGGAATTTTAATTTTAATTCTAATGCTGACTATTAATTCCAATATTTTTTTTCATTGTTTCATTTTGTTGGCAAGATTTTATTATTTATTTAGTTTCTTTATGATTAAATGATGATAATGATTGGAATCCTTAGTAAGGATGTTTAATAAATGATTATATAATTGCAAAAATTATCATTATTATTATTTAACACATTGTATTTACAAAAATATTTCTATGTTTTTCTTATTTAATATTTATTATATTAATTCATAATAGCTATAACAAGTTAGATAACAATATTAATTATAATAGTTAAATAATTAGCATAGCTTAGTTATTAGTTACAATGTTATTATTAATGTTTTTGAAATTATAGCTATTATTATTATGATTACATTACAATAAGTATTGTATTTAAAATATCATCTAAAATATATTATTCCAACTTACAAAACTTTTTTTTTTCTTATTTTTGGACCCCTACTACTTTCAAACTTCATAACTTTCTTATAATTTCTCTTTCATTTTAAACAATTTAAAGTGTTATAAGAACGCCACCTAAAGTTTTACAAATCATTTTTGAACTTTAATAGCAACAGAACAACATACAAAAAAGTTTTTGGGTGTTTGGGAACTAGTTTTATAGCATTCAGTGGATTGTTTTTGAGTTTTTGACCCCCTCTACTTTGGGGGGCCGTAATTTTCTCAATTCTAATGTGTTTTTGATGATTTTTAGTGTGTTAAATGTGCTAATAAGAGGGGTTCAAATTTTGTTTCGACACCAAAAACAATAGAGCCTTCCCCTTGGATCCAACATGCCCTAAGCATTTAAGTGTTCAATCACAACCGGTTTACCCTATAAATAAAATGTTAATCTCACATTATTTGGCTTCCATTCCATGAATCCAAATTATATAAAATAATGCACTAAAATTGTTGGAGAAGCACAATAAATACAAAAATATAATAGCGATTTGGGATGAACCAATTAAAAAAAATCAGCCCTAAAGGTTAAACCAAATGAAATAGATTTCATTTTATTGATTGTTATGTGGCTTAGGTTTAGGCCTAACATAAGCGTGTAGGTTTAGCCCTAACTTTAGCTTAAGTTAAATGGCTTATGTTTGGGTTTAACCTAGGTGCCTAAGTTTAAACCTAACTTATATTTAGGCACCATGTGCCATAACCTATTGATGTGGATGTGCCACATGTCATTTAATTTTTTATTGATCCCAAACTTTGGAACATGCCACGTGTCATTTAATTATTTGTTAACCCCAAACTTTGTGAACATGTCATATTTCATTTAATCATTTGTTAACCTCAAATTTGTGAATGTGCCACATGTTACCAAACAATTAGCCAAATGTTCAATTTACATAGTTGTAACATAGTCAAAATGTTGAACTTACATAATTCCAACCTAGTTGAAATTGTAATTATATTTTTGGTTGACGTCATGCCCAATCAACGGATGAAGTTCATACATTAGTCAAATGCAATAGACAACATCCTTCAATTAGATTGGTAAAATAATTTTCAATTAAATTGGCAAGTAGTGGCTATTGTTGTGGTGTTGATGCGTGGCATACACTTTTGACTATAATTTCAATCTTGACTTGTACTTGTTGACATTACTAGTTAGCAGTTGCAAAAAATAAGTTACAACTATATGTGTAGTTTTCAACTTGGTTTGTAATTAAACATTAGTTGAAAACATAGTTGTAAAAGGGGGGGTTTTCTATTATAGATGATTAGCCTATTATCTATGCTTTTAAATTATTGAAAAATGTAGAGAGAAACTACAGTACCATAAAGTGTGAAGCATTAACAATGGTATTCGCCCTTCACAAGTTTAAACATTACCTACTTGGTAATAAATTTGTGTTTTATGTTGATCATATAGCTTTGGTCTATCTATTGAATACACCATAGGTTTCAAGTTGTATTGCTAGATGATGACTTTTGTTTCTAGAGTATGAGTTTAAGGTTATATATAATGATGTTGTACACATGCAATAGTGGTAGATGCATTATTTAGACTCCTAGATATTATAGAGTCAATAGGTGTACTTAATCAAACCACATATGTAACATTGTTTTAATTATAACCAATATGTTTGGAAAAGGTCAAGGATTATTTGTAGACAAGACATATGCTTAAAATTATGACCAACATTAAAAAACAATGGTTGGCAAAAAAAATGGAACCCTTTGTTTTACAAGAGGGAATATTGTATTGTATGGATCAAAATAATAGATTTTGACGTTTTGTAACCATAGAGGAAGCACATAGGATATTATGGGAACTCCATGAAGGATTTGGTGAAGGCCATTTTGTAACAAACATTACTGCCAAAAAAATCCTTGATGTAGGATACTGGTGGCCCACACTATTCCATGATACTACAAAATATTACAAATCCTATGATGCATGTCAAAAAACTAGAAGTTTAATAACATAAAGTCTAGTTAAATTAGTCACTACTTTACCAAAGGAACCATTTATGAAATGGGATTTGATTTTTTAAGACCAATCAAACCTATAGGACGGTTTACAAATAATAAATACATTATTGTAGCCATAAATTATGTTACTAAATGGGTGGAGGCAAAGGTGTTAAGGACCAACATTATTGTTGTCATAACAATTTTTTTGTATTAGTGTATTTGGACTAGGATTAGTTGTTCATTGACCCTAGTAACATATCATGGAATTCATTTTTATCAATGATGCCATTAAATATATGACTGACCACTTCTTATTTAAACATTTTAATTCTACCACCTATTATCCATAAGGAAATGGGCAACATAATCAACTAGTTTAAATTTATTATTAACTTCATTACTAAGTTAATGAGAACAAAGAAAATTGGGATGAACATTTATGTCGCAACCCCACTTTGAGGGAAGTGTGAGGTCACCATTCACACTCCCGAAAATGGGACTTGGGAGTCCTTCGGGACTTTCAAAAACTCAAAACTCGATTGCAGGGGTCAAAACACCTCGCATTGAAGTGTTTTTTATGTCGTTGGAAAGGTCTCAGAGTGTAAATGTCCAAAATGGCCTTGCATGAGCCATTTGGACATATGCAGCACAAGTTATGGGCGAAAGAAAGGCTTAAAGTCAAATTGGCAATTTGACTCCCGATTGCTAAAAGTCCGGAATTGATCAGATTCCGGTGTGTGCAGGTGGAGTGCGACACACTGTTGGAAAAATCTTAAGGAGAGCTACAAGTTTGCTTTAGACCTCGTCCCAATTGGAGGTCGGAGCGAGAAGTTATGAACGCCCAAAGTCCCAGGAGTCCAAATTGGGACAGTTTCGGGACTCCACTTTGGGAGTCTCGGGAAAAAGTGTCATTCGGATGCAAGTGCGACGAAAAGACGCAGAGAATACTATATGGGGGAAGGTGGTGGTTTCCCCCGAGTCCGGGCCATGATGAGTCAAGTGAGTCCAAGGTTGCCAGTAACTTGTCCCAACACCAAAAGTGTGCAGAATGAGTTCTAACCAACTTGTTGGTTGGATTTGGATGTAGGACTGAATAACTAAGTAGCTTGTCCCTCTCCCTAGTCTAATCTCGGAGCTTTTAGCATGCCCCTCTCACCCCCTTTAGTGCTAGAAGTTGGGAGCGGCACCAAGTTCCAACTATTTCCGCTCTTTAACATAGTTGGACCTTTTTTGGGTCTAACAAAGAACTTGGGGGCGCGTCAATTTACCCATTGTTTTTTTTAATGCAGAACAACTTACAAGGTAGTTATATAAGGTATACGCCATGTCAATTGATCTATGTATTACATCTTATTATGCCAATAGAATATGTTTTGTTAGCATCTAATGGGGACCACATAAATGCAAATCACGTTCAAGTATTCATTAGCAGATTAAAAGAATTGGAGAAACTACAAAATGACAAGCTATAGGCATAAAAAACTATTGGGAATCAATAGTGGAATCATGTTTTGTGGGATTAACAAAAATATCCAAAATAACAATTCAAGTTTGGAGATCATGTACTTTGGTTTCCCATTTTCATATAATGACCATATGGGATGAGTTAATTAACATCCAAACATAGAAATTGGACATCTTAAATTATTTAAAATTTTCATAAATAAAACATTAATACTTGAAATATGTTAAATAAATGACACATGGCAACATATCATAAAAACACAAAGTTGACCAAATTAATTGCAAACTAGTTGCGACAATATGTTACGATGGGTCAATTGATGAACATGTATTTTGTTGATTTCATTCATGAATGGTTGTTGTTTGCAACTTGTTCAACACAAAAATGGAAAAATAATTGCAAATTTCATTTGCGATTAAAAATTAGTCACAAAAACCATTTATAAAAACTTTGTTTTCTTCTAGTGAATGTGACTCAATTGTAAATAAGCAAGAATTCAAACTTAAAATACAAAATGAAAAACAAGAACATAAAACCATGTGAAAAATACTTACATGAAAAAACAAATCACAAAAAATGATGTGAAAATCCACATTTTGAAATTATGTCCCAAACATTAAATAATTTGAACCTTATTCGCACATGAATTGATTCTAAGCTAAAACATCATTAACTATGCTAACCAAGTTTAACCTTAACATAATTAAAACTAACTAACATTTTTTAACACCAAAAAATTGTTGTAACCACCAATAGGTCACACAAAGGCCAAAATTATTTCACTTTCCAAAATTATCATCCTCCATGGCAATGGGGCTTTGACTCGCAATACAACCAAACTCAAACCTCTCTTCCTAACACACATTGAAAAGTTGTGTGAGAATATAATGCCTTCAAATGCTTGGTTTTTATAATTTGTGTTTCACATTTGACTCATTCTAAACTCATCTTGGGTCTATGAAGTATGCACACATTGAAAAAAATGGCACATGATGTGATGGTTAAGAACTACAAACTTCTGATTTATATCATCCTTTTCCTCATGTGGGTAAACCAACTTCAAAATTAGTGTGATCAAAACAACTATAAAAATATGTCATAATAACTCCAAGATCTTTCAACAATTAAATTTTTTAAGGATATCTTTCGTAAAGAGAATGTTGCAACAAAATTTGAGAATTCAGACTGGCATGAGGTGATTTTTAAATTTACAAGTCCACATGTTTATCGCGTTGCAAATTTTGAACCCTGGACCACACCATAGTGGTTCGTACAACATCAGCCACAATTAATTTGTTACTTGATCTTCCATAATCTCTTTAGCACTTCCATCATCCTTTTCTCCCTCCCCCAGTCCCCTTTTTCCATTCTTTTCTCTTGCAATAAAAGTTTGACAAGTTAATTCACATGAAGAAGTTCATCCAACTTGACTTCCCATTCATGCTTTTCCTTGTAGAGATACATTCAATCGCGCACCCACCGACCCCTCATCCTCACTCAGTATCATCATCAGCCTCCACAAATAGAAGCCCAGGAGACTCTTATTCAAGACTGCAAGCCCGGCAGTCGTCCTCTTTTCTCTCATCCACAAACCTACAACTTGAATCTGAATCGCTCACCACTGAGTGCCTGAATCTCTCTGCACATGGGATCCAAGCCCAACAAAAGGAGAAAAAGAACCACCACCCAAAAAAGAAATCATACATTTCTAAAATGTTTTTCCAATGAGTGAATTTCAACCTGAAAAAGTAGCCAAGAAAAAAAACCATTAAAAATATGTTATATATCTACCTGGAAGAAGCAATGTAAGAAAAGCCCATTTGAAGATTTTTTTTTGACAACTGAAATATTTCAACTTGAAGAAGCACAAAAGAAAAGCCCATTTTATTAAATGCTTTTTCAAGAACTGAAATATGCCAACCTGAAGAGGCATAGAAAAAATCCATTTTAAGAAATGTTTTTTCAACAACTCAAATATTTCAACCTGAAAAAGAACCATACAAAAAGCCCATTTGAAAAAACGGTTTTTTTTAATAACTGAAAAAAATTAATCTAAAGAAGCACCATTAAACAAACCCATCTGAAGAAAGTTTTTAAACAACTCAAATATTTGAAATTGAAGAAAAATCCACAACAAATTTTTTTTTCAACAACTGAAATACTGTAAACTGAAGAAGCACCATATAAAACCCCATTTTAAAAAAACAAATCAACAACTGCCTACAACCTGAAGAAGCACCCTAGAAAACCAATTTTATTAATTATTTTCAATGGCAGAAATATTTCAACCAGTTTTGGTGAAATTTCACATCCTGGCGACTTTTACAGAAAGCCCGACATGTATAAAAACTTTTGGGGGAGGGGAGGGGGGCTGGTGGGTGGGCACATTGTCCCCACATTACAAGGATTTTTTTTCTTTTTTTTAGGAATTCTCAATATTTAGACAGTAGGTTCTAGCATGTGGCCACCCACCACCATATTGCACAATTCCAAAACCTTTTTACTTTCCTCTCTAACCTGTAGACGAATTTGGCTAGGTCCTCTTTTGGACGATTTCCAACACCTCGCTCACAAATTTGAAAAAAATAAAATTGAAGCAACCAAAAAAACAATTGAAATATTCTAGCCTGAAGAAAAAATCCCAAGAATTTCTTTTGAACAATTGAATCACTTCAGCCCAAGAAGCACCATAAGAAAAGAACCCATTAAAACTTTTTTTCAACAATTTAAAATTTTCAGCCTAAAGAAGCACAATCAGAAAAAACAACCCATTAACTTTAATAAGCTTTAAAGTTATTACCCTACCACCTTGGCAGTTTCAACACTAACTATATTATTTTTAGACATGTTGAAAAAAAAAAACTCAAATAACCAAATTTTATGAAGGAAAATATATCATCTTCAAGAGTATTCTGTTTGTCAAAATGGAAATCTCAAATTCAGTAATTGTTCGACAGACATTTGTGGAAGCTGCCAAGGTGCTACGGTATCAAAAACTAAATTTCAACAATCATTGGGAATTGTGAATCTGAATCCCATTATGTGACGGTGGGGACTTAGTCTTTTCGGAACGTTTTTTCGGAGCACTTTGACCCTGATAACGACGGATTCTTCTTTTACATTTTTTTAGATTTAGGTTATTTTTTGCTCGTAGCAAAACGCGTGGAGGAGGCACATTCGGCTGCTTTTGCCCGGTGTCGCGTCAGTGTACACATACACATACACCATGAGAATCGTCGCATATAATTTTTTTTGCATTTTTTTGTTTTGGAATTTTGTTTTTAGCGCCCGTGAAGGTTGTGAAGAATCTGATCAAGTTTTGGATGCAACCTGTGCAAATAGCTGAACTGCTGAATCTGAATCGAGATGATTCATTAAAAAATGTAATTTTAGAGAATTTTGCAAGGAAGAGAAAGCAGTAATTATTTGATTTGATGAGCTTGTTTTGCATCCTGTGTTGGTGAACTCAGAAGTCATGAATGTTTTTGGACTGTGATTTGGCGATGAGCATTGCTAGTGCTTAGAATAATGTGAGCTTGTCATCTGAGGAAATTTGGTATACTGTGTGGTAGAGAGAGTTGAACAACCACGTGCGGTTTGGAGCATTGTGTGAAACTGTGACAATTTCTATTGGGTGGAAGCGGGAGGAGAGCGGAAAGGGATGGCCGAGTGTTATGTCGTAGATTAAGAATCGATCCTGTTTTTTGTGAAGTTGAGCTGTATTGGAGAAGACGGTGATGATCCAGTGTGGAGGGATTGTTGAAAGTTGAGTGGAAGAGAGTTTAGAGAGAGAGTAAAGAAATTGAGATGGAGGATGCGAATCTCGAAACACCGCTGCTGTTAGGGGCCGAGTGTCAGTCTGTGGACTCTGCGTACGATTCAGCAGCTCACAGCGAGGTTTACATCACGATCTCTGAGGAACCCATACACACGAAACTTCTTGTGACCAGTCATAAGAAAGACGGGGATGTTGCAGAAGAGCCGACTGATGGCGATGACGTTGTGGCCAGTCCGCAAATGCAACAAGCGATTTCGATGTTCGAGAACCTGCCGTCTCTAGAGCGGCCTTCGAGTGTCGACCCCTTTAAGAACAAGACGCCGGTCATCTCTGGGTTGTACGAGTGGCTGAAAACGCTGCTTTGCTTGCCAGTGCTGGTGCTCCGGCTGATATTGATGACACTGGTTATGCTCGTTGGGCTGGTCGGCACTAAGGCGGCTCTGGCGGGATGGAGGAAACAGCAAGCTGCACTGCCCAGATGGCGGCGTTCTCTCATGGGAGTCACTCGATTATGTGCTCGGGGTGTCCTCTTCTGCTTCGGGTGTGCTTCACAAACCTATGGTTTTTCCGACCGCCAAGCGCTTACAGTTGCATTATCACATGCTTCTTCGTCCGCAGGATGTTTTACTGCCAAGAGAAAATAGTCTTAGTGCCATCGCAAGTCTTAAAATGGCCACTTGGGATTTTGAAGATGGAGATGAAGACGAACAATGATGATTTCTTGTACAAACAGTGGATTTGAGATGTAAGACAAGTAGGAAGATGGATTGTTCCTGATTACTGTGAAATTGAGCATGATTGCTGTGTTTTGAGATGGTGACAGATTTCATTGGATAAAGCGCACAGGACGACCAGCCCGAAGAGAAATTGCTCCAATTGTGGTCTCCAACCATGTATGCTTCATGGACCCTATCTTCTACTTCTTCGAGCTCTTTCCAAGTATTGTGAGCTCCAATTCCCACGAAAGCATCCCCCTTGTTGGCACTGTAATTCAAGCCATGCAGGTGAGTAGAACCAACATCCACCAGCTTCTGTTTTCCATACCCACAATTATCCTCTCCTACAAAACCAACAATTCTCCTGCCATCTTCCATTCTCTCTAGCCTCCTCTGCATCATACCTGGATTGTAAATCTTTAATGTCATCTTGTGTTTGGACATCCTTGTGTCGTAGGTAATACCTGTGGATAGGTTGTCCCCAGATTCAAGGAAAAATGCAGCAATTGAAATCATTGTATGTATCACCACCTTGAGCTTGCTGACATTCCAATTCTCATCCTCATTGTATTGATGATATTGTTGATCTCTTGGATCTTTGGCACACCATGTACCATGTAGAAGTATTAATTATCTTTGATGAGCAACAAATGTACCATGTACCACAAGAGTTTTTTGCTCTGAGAGAGACATATGTTCTCAACTCATGTACATGTTATACATAAAGACCTTGGGGAAAGACCAGAATTCAATTTGTATTAGACAGCACTTGGATTTGCACCAAACCCTACACATGTAAAAGGTTTAGCTTGCCTTACCCTGACTGTCTCTACAGAGAAAGGCTTCTTGCCATGATTTTCCACCAGTGCTACTATTTCCAGAAGGAACTACAACCAATGGCAGGGCACTCATTTCATTCAAGCTTGGGGCATTTGTTCCCGGACTTCCTGTTCAGCCTGTTGTGATTCGCTACCCATTTGTCCACTTTGACCCCTCCTGGTACAACTCACCTTTAAGCCTCTGTCTGAATGCTGATCATGTGTACTCAAATGAATGCTTGTAATCCTTTACTAGGTCATGCTGTGCTTCCTCACTTAAATCTTTTTTCTGATCAAGGATTTTGTAAAATCAATAATTCAGTGCCTGAATTTGTACATATGTGGCTTCTTTTGGGAGCAGAAGTATGCAGTAACAAACAAAGGTTTCTAAATAATTTTGAAATTGCTAAATTTTGTGTCAGTCTGTGGGCAGGGGTGACATTTCTTTGATGAATCTTCTATTTCGGATGCTCACACAAGTCCACAATTTCATGGAGGTAAATTTGTGAACACCATGTATCCTGCTTTCAGGATGTCAAACCAGCTTCATTACATTTGCATTTTCCCAAAAGTCTAGTATAGTAGCAGGTGGCTGATGTGTCATGTCTTCAAATTGGAGGGGTCTTGACAGGTTGAGTACTTACCAGTTATGTATCCATCTCTAAGAGAGCAGAGCAATCCACCAGAGTTTGCTGAACGGGTAATCTCTTGTCGTTACTTGGTCTCAACCACTGAATTTTGCATAAAAGTTCTCTTACACAGATTCTGTATTGTTTGCTATGCAACCAGACACATATGAATGTGCAATTGTATTCGGTTGCAAGCAGGTTAGGTTTGAAATGGCAAAGGTGCTGAATGTGCCAGAGACAGAGCACACACATGGTGACCTCATGTTATCTGTGAAGGCTCAACAACTTAAAATGGTAGGTACCCCACCAGTTGTTACAAAGTGATGAGTGTGAATTTCTTTTGCTCCTGCTCTTTACTTGACTTTTGCATTCACACACTGAATTATCAGAGAGGCACATAACCCTTGTAAGCATCATAGGAACTAGCAAGAGAATTGGCCAAGTTGTGAAGTTGCTCACTGACCTCAATATTGTGCTTAGGACAGTCTGCAGCAGCAGCCATGATGGTGGAAATGGGTCGGGTTGAGAAGGTGTGTCTCCTAAATGACCAGTTTCCTTCCTGTCTTCTTTCTGGAGGTGCATCAATAAATTCTCTCTCCTTTATCAATTGCACTCAATCTATATAAGCCACCCAACATCCAGATCAATCCATCATACAAACTTGTGTCGCATCTCCAGTATTGTTGTAAATGTAGGCTGGGTTGGATTGTGTCCTCCCTCCTCTTTGAATTAAAATCCATCAAGATCATGGAGTGAGATTGTACCCTTCGTGACTTATGAAAGCTGAGACCAGGTTTAGGTCAATGCCATCAGAAACTGGTTTGTGCCTGCAGTTGTACAATAGCAGGATGAGGGATTTAGTTGTGATCTATGACATTGTGGCTCTTAATGAATGAGCAGTTGCTCCAATTATCAACAAAGGAGGTGAAGGAGTACCTAGACAAATTTGCTGCAATGGATCCAACACACAGGTTTAATGCACACTCCCACTGATTCTACCTGCAATGCAAGGGGGTAGAGAGTCATGAGAGAAAGACTTCCTCAATGAAGGGCTTTATATATTCTATGTACTCACTATTGATTAGGGTTTTGTCCCCACTTAGTTGTCTAATACATTCTAGGTCCAGCATTATCCCCAAGAGACACATACAAGCAAGATTCAGCCGGGGACTATTTTAAGGATGTGCTAACAGATTTTAGGAGTTGTTACAGGTATAGAGAATGCAAATCTGTTTCTAATTTTTTACTTATTGTAAGCAGTGGCAAAGTCAGCATGGAGCAATTTATGGAATCATGTGATCTACAGAACTGTTGGTTTTCCAAGAAGGTCCAGATTTGGACACTGTCCTCTCTTCCCTCCCTATTTATCTGCTAGATCATGCTATTCAAGAAATTGCATTTGGTTTGAACATATACTAGCACTACAACCAGCTCAATGTTTGCTGGTTCCACCTTGGATTTAATCCCATGGTATTTCCACTATATGCTGCAGATATTTCACCTTTTTGATAAGTCAACACCTGGTAGCATCAACTTTCAAGAGGTATCTGTTTTCCTGTAGATCCAGCTGAAGTTTTGGTTGTTCTAGTCCAGGGGAAACTTTAGAACTAAACCTTATTGTTGGACTTGCACTGAAGGCCCTGCAAACTGACCACACTTGATTGGGGTGGCCAATTCTTTCCAGTTTGTGGCAGTATCTGCATCAATTTCAAAGCACAAGGATTTTGCAAAGCATGTGAGATCAGCATTTGATGCATGTGATCTGGGAAAAAATGGTTACATGTCACATCAAGAGGTCAGCACTTCCTCCTGATACATCTTCTTGTTTAAAAGATCAGAAAGTCTGCAATAACTTGGAGGCAAATATATAAGATAACTCAGAAGCCCGTCTTGTTGCATGATATCTTCTGAAAATGTTTCTTGGCGTTTGTTATCAGTTTTTTATAGGATAATGGAGCCCTCTTGGCTCTTCCATGTTTTGGAGTTCCACTGTGAGGGTGGTAGCCTGAGTGCTGGGACTGAAAAACATGGAAGAGCCGAGAGGGCTGCCATTATCCAGGATAATAAACTGACAATTTTTTTCATTCATCTCAACATATTTTCATCCATCTTTTTCTTTCTTCATCAACAAAAAAATCAGAGCACAAATTTGCACACATTGTAAGAATTCTTCCACCATGTAAAATGCCTGGCAAATATTCTGCCTGACAAGGGACCTCCAAATAACAAAGGGAAAAAAACTTGCCTGTTCTTTATGTTAGGACAACCATGCTTATTAAAATTCAAACCTTACCATACTTAGAATTCTGGTGCATCTTGAATTCAGCATCAGGGCATTCTAGACTCAGTGATGAGAGACTAGATTTTTCATTCATCACCTGTATGTTTTTTGATTGTGTAGTTGGAGCACTGTTTGAGATTGAGTATGCCCACCATTTCAAGCCACAAGGTACAGTCCTCAGCCATGTTACTGTGCTTGTTTTTTGTGGCTTGCAACAAATTGGAAATTAAGTTTTATGATCTGAAAATGGTAGTCTTGCATGGTTGTAAATAGCTCTATCGGGAAGGAGAATATTCATAGATTGTGGAATCTGTTGTTCTGGGATTAGGTTAAACAGTGGTCAAGTAAGCTGGATTCATATGGTGGAAAAGGCATCTCGTGGGAAAGTTTTGCGGTGTTTTTGGAGCACAACCCAGAGCTTCTTGCCATCTTCATGGTGGCAACTTTCCACCAATCATCCCAGCCTCCTTTGTCTCCATGACTTGTGCACTAAAATCCACACAGATCTCCTGGCCATTCTGACTGAAAATTATGCAGGATGACTTGTGCACTTGAGGGTCTGTATTGTAAAAATGCATATAATTGATGACAGAAATTGTATTGCACTTTCTTCACAAATGGCCAGTATAGAAAGAATAGATTTTGGACTGATTGTTTTAGCTCTGCACTTAATAACTTTTGAGTTGAAGTCAGAGTTTTTCTTGAAGCTAATTTAATAATATATTTTTGCTACCTACTGCAGACACTATCAACAAGATGGATTGTAGTTTATCATGGAGTAATAACTGTCTCTCTAGATATGGCCCACAAACCACCTACAGTTTTACATGGTATACCAGTTGAATTTTTATATGCACCAAGGCCATGGAACTATAGTGCCCAGTGTTACAAACCACCTGTTGTTGTACCACCAAGATGCAGTTTAAGTCTATTGCAGTCAATCTTAGACATGGATGAGATGCATTCTTCTCACACATGTGAAGTCTGGTAATATCTGATTGACGTCTTCTGGCAGATGTTCAGAGTCGAATCTACTTTGTTGAGATTTATTTTTGGGCCACAAGATTGCATTACCCCAGAGAGCTTCCTACAAATGGAACAACTGCCTTGCGCATCCAAGTCCAGTGAGCTTCTACCTCATGTTTGTTTCTCTACTGATCATAAGGGATGCAACAGCAACAACTGTCTTAAAGTTGTCAGCATTGTTCCCGAAGGACAGCCTCAAGTTGTTCGCATTTTTCAACTAATTTTCCCATTTGTACTATGCAAAAGATCTCCACAAAAAAAAGAATGCAAGTTCTGCAATTCCAAATTAACTTCCCCAAATATTCCTAACTTGTTTTCATTGATAATGATGTCCTCAGGGAAATCCCTGAAAATTTCCAAATATGCCATTTGCAAAGATCTCATTTGCAATTGTTGCTCCCAAAGTTTCATCTCATAAATGCTCTTGAAGTTTTGTCACATTGCATATGATATTCACAATAGGCCCCAGAGGTGGGGGGGAGGAAGGATGAGGTCAACAAAAATAGGTGTGTTCTGTGTGTTGTCACATGCTCACAATCACAATTCTTTGTGAGGCACCTCACCAGTGCTTGAAGACTGTAGTAGCACGAACAGACACTCAGATCAAGGTGAGAGATGATGAGCAGAAGGTACCCTTGTTAACCATTCAACAGCCAAATCATCACCTGCTTCAGCTGCCTTTTCAAAATGTGCTCTTGCAGTTGGATCCATCTCCTTGTATCGCTCTGGGGCATTCTCCATGATGGCACTATACTCTGAATCATCTTTGGTGTCTTCATTACCTGCATCTTCCCAATTAGCACCTGCACAAATTTTAAGCACCAAATTCCTTTTCAATTTACTTTTTCACAGTGCCATCTTCTGCTTTGTCTTCACATCTTAGATCAACATCACACCACTACAAGACACAACTGAGTCAAAACTATAGTTATCCTTGACCAGTTATCATAAGTACAGAACCAACGCAAGAATCTCAATTTCAGACAATTCCCAAAATCCTTTGAATCTCCAAGGAGAACATCTTCAGCAAATATTTCAAGTCATAAAATCTTTAGGAAGAAATTTGATCAGTAGGGGTCTGAATGTCCCAATTCAAGTACTTCCTTCTTAGTAAGATTGCAAATCCTCAAGCCTGCTGACTTATGTCAATTGTCTCTTTTCAGCACAGGTAACTGCTGTTCAATAAGTATTCCTGATACTTTGGATCTGGCTTGGGAGGTAACAAGGGTCCACATGAAGGGATATATGGTCCATCTGCAATACACCTACCTTTTGTAATAAGTGCTCCATATGCTGTTGCTGCTGGGATGTGACCCTGCAAACAAAGACATGTAAAAGCTTATTTGTTATAACTACTCTTTACAGTTGCAGTAAGGAAACAATTATATGACCTTACATGTCATCAACCCCTTGAATTTAGCTAATGGGCATCATCATTAGGGACCAGTTATGCAACTGCCAACAAGCTCTAGAATATCTGGGAAAAATATTACCACCTACCTGTTCTGCAGCCTTATGAAAGCACCATGCTGCAGCCTTTGGATCTTTGTTCACATGGTTTCCAACCAAGTACATGGCACCCACTAAAAACAGTGCCCCTGGATGTTTCTGGAGTAGATTGGACAACATAATCAGAAGCATGTGTTGCTAGTCATTAAACTCTAAAACCCGTCTCCTTATTTGATCATAAGTGCTATTCTAACAATCATAGCATAAGGTGTCTCACACAAGAAATTGACCACAAAAACTACACCAGGAAATAGGCGATATTGCCAATAAATTGTTCTGCACTTCAATAAACTTAGTGAAGATGGTTGCAGCCAGTGTGCTAATATTAGTATAGTTTACCATATCCTTGCTAGTAATTGAATTTGCTGTCTGCTTTATTAACACATTCATCTAAAGTAAGTTTATGTCTAAAAATGAATCAGGAATACAGATTTGCACCTGACAAGCTGCTGATTCCAAATAATTAAATGCTCTAATGTCCATTAGTTCACCCTTCCCAAGAAGTAAACCCTTCACACCAAAGAAACCAAATGTCAATATATTGATTCCAACAGATCTTACCACCATTCAAGGAATTGTGAGAAAACAGAGCTGAAAGACCAAAACAGAAATGTCAATGTTATCTATTTGAATCACTGCTGCCAGAGATAATGCCAGTGATACTCCTATTTTTCTCCAGGCTATACAATTTTTGCTTCTTCTAGAGCAGTTCTTCAATAAATCAATGTGAAGTTGTTCTTGTATACCCTAAATTGCCAGGTGGATGTGTTGTTGATCTACTTGTTCAACAACTTGCATACTTTCTACTCTGGCAAGGTCTTGTGGCTTGGTTCACAGGGTTCAATATTTTCATTCCAATTTCCCTGCTGAATGTTTTAACTCTATTCTCTCAGTTCTAAAATCTTGCATCACTTGAAACAGAAAACACTAGAAACAAAAACAGGAGAACATAGCCAAAGAAAGAATCAATAGAACAGACGAATAACCTCAGTGCGGATGCAGACCGCCAATTCATACTGAGCATCAGCATCGCCTGCATCAGCAGCCGTTTCAAGCAGTGCTGCTCCACTGTCATACCATACTCAGACCACTTTGTCACTCTAGTTACACCCTATCAGCCTCAAAAGTAAGCCATTTAACAGCATTGTAATTCTTTCTCAAATGGTCAGCCTCATTACTGAACAAGCATTGAATATAGTGGACACCTGTGACTACAGTGACCAAAACTGGGGGACATAGTTTTTGGCTGCATCAACATAGATGTCTACATTTACTGTCTCATTGATATATCATTCCATGGATATCGCATCCTGCAGTGACGTTCTTCTATATACATAATGCAACATTTTAGCAGAAGGCTGCTGCTTGTAGGATCTCAAAGTAGATCATTTGGTTTTATAGGTCAGAGTGCAAATTTATGGAGTAATTTCAAGGACTACTCTGAAAGCTTTCCCGTGATCCAATGAAGAACCCCAAAAAAGTCATGGACAAAATAGTGAGTCAAGCTGATGAGAGCTCAATGGATACCTCAATAAACAGGCACCAGGAATCTCATAATAAAGGTGAAGGCGAGCCAATGCCAGCATGGCATATGTGTTGTGTTTATCAACCTCCAGTGCTAATTCAAAGTTCTCTTTTGCAGCCTGCAGCATCAACATCAACCTCATGCCTTCTTATGCTTGTCACCAAAAACCCTAGAACTCATGTCTCCTACAAAACAATAGAAGAATACAACACAACAGCCACAACCTCAACAGCAATGTTTGTGTTTGGTTTATCACCTAGAAACTTATGTGTTGGCAGATTCAGTTGGAAGGAATGGGTACTCTAAAGTTTTCACCCCAAAACAGAAATAAGTTGCACATCAATAAGGGAAAGGCATCAATAACCTTGAGCAAAGGTTTAAGGCGGTGGTCATCAGGATCAGTGTGGTCAGCAAGGCGATCAATCTCTGCTACTGCAGCTGCACCCTTTCCAATGAAATCCCTAACATCTACACCACTGCTACTAAATGGCCTCCTCTGCATCGAACATTCCTGTAACCCCATCTTGCAGATGTCTAAAACTGTTTCACATTTTCTAATCATTTATGTTCAATATCACTGTTCCAAATCTGATTCATTTTTTCCATCAATAGAGTGTTCCAAAGTAAGCATGAGGAGAAACATCAGTGCTTTATAACAAACACATAAGAAACACATCTGCAATCATAAAGAAAAAGACAATCAAAAACATTTTGGCACCAAAGTCTGTAAGAGATCTCTTCTACCTGTATGGGGTTGGCCCTGGAGAGGAAATCAAATCTATAACCTGCCACCATGAATAACGCATTGTCAGCTATATCCTGTCACATTACCTTATAAATCAAGACAGGCACATGCTGTGTGCATGTATCTTGCTTCCCCAAGACCAACCCTAACCCTAGGTTACCGGTTCTCAGCTTTGCAAATTGGCATGCAGCCAAACCAGTGCCTTGGAACAGCATAACTCCAAGCACTGGTCAATTAGTACGACCTCCATGAATATTTCAATCCAGTTCCATAATGCAGTCACACAGGAACAGCAATTTGTCAACTTGAAAAAGGAGGAGTGGATGATGCTCACTGTTAAGCACTCGCCATGATCTCGCTTGAATGCGACCCTCACAAAATCCTTGCCCTCCTTTTTTCAACCTCTGAGCTTTCTGGGTCCATTTTTTTGTAGCCCCAACTGAGATAACTTCATAATTTGAGCTCAGATCCAATGACCCAAAAATCTGTTCACTCCAACAACTGCCGACCCTACACCCTTGACATTCAGAAACATTTCCAGCACGATGGCACCTTGCGAAGCTTGGGTACGTAAAACCTTCTGAAGAGGACGCATGAATAAGGTCATCAAATATTTCTGCTGCAGACGGCGGTTCTCTCTCAGAATCCATATCCGCCACAACCTCCAACTCTCTTCTTCTTCTGCTGCTGCTGTCGATATTGCTCCCCAGCACAGCTCCTCCATCCTGCAAAAAAATTGCGAACGAAATACTTGGCACAGGCCTCCAAATCCATATCCCGAACCAGAAATAAAAACTCCACGGTCACCAAACAAAATCCTACATATACAGACGTACAACAAACAACCTTACAACGCTGCAACAGCCTTGACAGAAATCTACAATTCGCTCGTCACCAAATGCCTACCCTAATCGGTGTGAGATCACGAAAATCCCACAATTGAATGTACCACAACACTGAGCAGATGTTTTGGCAGGGTTTTTTTACAAAGGACCAACGGCATTCTTTGGGTGAAATAGCACCTTGAAGCGCAACAGACCGAGGGAGACAACGATAAACGGACGTGAATACTGACGCCACGGCCCGATCACTCCCTTGCGCACTTGCGCTGCAGCCATTGTACTTCCTCCGCGATCCTCCACCTTCCTCTTCTTCTTCAGCTTTTCGGTGCATCCGTTATATGACCGGAGGGCATTAAATTCAAACCAGGTGGTAGATTTCCGGGTATCAAGCTACTTTGATCATTTCTTAGTTTTCTTCTTTTTTTGCTTTTCAAGAAAAAAAATCCTCGGTAAATCACGAATCTAAAACTTATAAAGGAATTAAATCAATTTATGTGGAATATAAGTGGTTTAACAAATGGATGATTCAAGATTAATATTGAAGAAGCTAGGTGCTTCTTTCTTTTTCCAAATTGTTCATGTGAACTCAAAAGGATTTTCAATTCCCTCAATTTAATTCAAAATAGAACCATTGAAGTCACAAAACAGTAACAGGGTTAAGTATAGGGGCAGGCCCATGATTTTTTCAAATTTTTTATTTCGCACACGTGGCAAAATTTGCTGAAAGAACAGATTTTATGTGACCTCAAAACTGCAAAAGATATTATAGTTTTTCTCAAGTTTTTGGCAAAATATTGAAAATCTCTCAGAAGGCCTGCTCTTGCAGGCACAGGTCCGAAAATTGGGGTGACCCACTGGGGCCGAGGGGCACTTGGTTTCAGAACTCCCCCACTCTGGGGGCATTACCAAATGTACAAATTGATGCAATTTTTTTTTCCCATGATGCCTGGTGAGTATTTGGCAAGTACCAGCTAGGTATCATGGGGAAAAAAACTAAAAAGGAAGTGAGGCATTTCAAAGAACAAAATGCCTACACCTGTAGGTGTTTCATTTTTTGAAATGCCTCAGGTGATTTTATGGTATATAAGCCTACCTCCAAATACACTAAGCAAATTCTTGGAGGTTTTCTTGAAAGGTAAGTTCTCTTGGCCTCAGAGAGGTTTATGGATGGAACATGTTGGGTAAGAGACTCCTTTAGAGACTCAAAGGCTTTGAGCATGTATGGATGTGTCTCTTGCTAATTCATCTTACGAATTAGTATGAATCATAAAGACCTTTGTCAATTTTTTGTGTAATCTTACCCACTGTATTATTTCAAATGCTCTTTAGTGGCCATTTTGTTTTTTGAAACACCCTACATTTTTTCCTTTTTTTCTCCTATGATACATTGGATACCCATTGTACCCAACTAGCATTATATGAAATTTGTTTTAAAAAGCAGTGCAAGTTTTTATGCTCAATAAAGCATTCTGTCGCATGCTTTATTGGAATCTGGCCCACACTCAACTCCATTTCACAAGAACCCTTATTTTGACAAACCCCATGACCTTCAGATTTACCCTACACATCAGGTGTTTCAAAGTAGGAGTATAAGTGACAATAAGCACACCAACTCATGTGCGGTAGCCTTCTTGACCATGCTAAACTTGTTTGCAAAAGACATTTAGGGAAATACTAGAGGTTTTTTTCACACAATGATATTGTAAAAAACTTTGATAAGTAACTAGGTCCCAATTTTGTCCTTTGTTCCAAGGATAAACTTAGAATTAAATAATGTTATTAGGTTTCTAAGAAGAATAGTGATCTTACTTGATAAGGCTTTCCCCACGTGTTTAAAGGCATGGATGAGCCTTATCATCCTAAGTTTGTGTTTTCTTTTTTTCTCTCTTTGCAATGGAATGTTGTCCTCTAAAAAGAATTTAGGGAAAGCAGAGAAAGATTGATGTTGACACATGGGCAAGATAAATTGACATGATTATGCTTATGTGAATCCCCTTCTAATCCTAGAGGCAAGTTGGGCTTCTCTTCGCAAGAGCCAAAGATCTCTTCATCTTTCATATGTGTGATTCTTGTTGTGAAAAATGAACCGAGTGCATATTTCAAAATTGTATCTGCAAGTTGATTGGGTTGTTCATTCACTCCTATCAAGCCTTTAACCTAATGGACCACCCTTCCTAAAATGGTAATACAAGAACATAATCATCTAAAGTTGTAGTGTATAAGCAAGTTCCCTTTTTCTTAAATTGTTGAAATGATATGTTATGCATTATTTCTAATAGGTTGGTGGGCATGTTCACAAGCTCCTTTGGAGTGAATTTTTACAAAAAATATATATATGTTTGATAACATCATTTTCAAAGGAGTTGTGTAAACACGCCATGAATACAAGATGGGATGGAAAATGGGTAAGGAGAGATGAAAAAATTACATGTATCATGAAACCTCCCCATTTTCTAACATGAAAATGCCAAAAACTAAGCCAATTTTCCAACTTATGAAACCCAATTACATCCGCAACCCTCAAGGAATACCACCATCAATGAATAGTTGCATAGTGAACATCCACCTCTTCCAACAAAATGGCATTACAAGGCCATGTCTTCCTCTCGCATTTTTGGTTTTATTTGTTGATTTGTGTGTCTATCCATATATTGAGTCCAATGGAAGTAACACGTTCACTCCCTATGAACATGGGTTCACCAAGATCCCCACTACCATACACAATTTGAACAATGTTCTAATTGGCTTAAACATTAATGGCCATGAAACCCTTGAAGTTTGGATTGGGAACACCCTTTGTCAACATCACCTTATTCAACTTTCGCCATAGGACACATTATGTTTCCATGTCTTTAGATTGCATGTCACAAATGGCAATCGTCATCAATTTACAATAGACTTGATTGTACACATGGCAGGCAAAGGTCATCCAATCTTGGACATGTTTGACATGATCAAACATGATCCAAACTACTTGGAGGTTGCCACTAGGTTGCATTCACTTCACCAAATCAAATCCATTCCCCTCTCCATCAATAGACATTTTGAAAAGAAAGACCTTTTTCACCAAACTATTGTCCTAGAAAAACATTTATCCTAAATATAGTCATAACTATTATTGGCTTTGAAAGATAGATGCTAGAAACGTACCCTTTGTTACTCAAATGTTGTCTATAAGAAACAACAAGGTTTTAGATATTGGGAGAACAAAGGGTTATGAACTTGTCCATCATTTGACATAGTTTGTCTCCTTTGAGAGGTTCACTTAACCCATCACTGTCCTCATTGAGCAAGTGCTCAAACAGAAAAGTTTTACTTATAACCAAAGAAATAACCGACAAGATAACTGACATGCCATGAAAAGCCTCTTCCTAGACCAAAAGTTTGATTTGTTCCTCGACATTTTTACATTTACCCTTAACAACAAGATGAACATGGGTTCCAAGGCAAATTATTGCTCAAATCAAATTAAAACATGTTTATGCATAACACAATACATGCAAGCAACACATGTATTAACATAGAACATCATGACATTCCAAATTTTGCAAAAGGGTGGATTTAGTGCAAAACAATCGTTGTTCAAACCATGAATCACAACAACACATCTTGGGTTTTTCAACTAGTTAATAAAACAACTATAGTCTTTTTTTATTATAATTATAACTATTCGTTCATGTTAATGATTACGTAGTTGTAAAAAACATTATGGTGCACTTGGCATTATCATTTTGCAACTCTAGTCAAAATCATGACTTGATGGTTTTTACACAAATATTAAAGTTTCAAAAATGTACATTTAATCATTCAAAATTTAAAAATAAAAAAATTCCATTCATTCTTACAACTTTTAATGAATAATAACAACTTATGGTCATGTGATGATGATGTGGCATGCCACATGGCAACAAGGTTAACTAGTAGTTGTAACACTTCATGACTTGTGACACGACTTTCACATCAATGATTCATGTCATTGATTTGATGAATTAATATAATTTATTAACTAATTGAAAATGTTGTTGTCCTTTCATATTAATATCAACTTGATCTTCCATTTGATGATGACATGCCATGCCATTTGGCAATAAGGTGTCACAAATTTTCATGGTAATCCATGATTTTTTGTGACACCATATGTTTTTGTGTGTTTTGAATTTATGGCACCGATATTTGTCATGGCATGCCATTTTTCTTTTTTATGCCATGAGGTTTTTGAAATCATGAATTCACATGCATGTGTATGTGTACTGAACAATCTATTGTTAATTATAATTATGACTACAATATTAATATTCATTTTTAAAAAGGTGACACATAATTCCTTGACTTTTAAATTATTTAACACACTAATTTAGATTAACATATCTATTAAATTAACCTACCAATGTAAGCTACCTAGTAAAAACCTACTTCATAATATAAGTTATTTTGTAAGTTATTTAACTAAACATAATAAATTTATTACATCTAGTATGTTTATATATACCTAAAATAGGTCACCCTACTAATAAGTTAACCTAGGTAGGCACAATGTGTAGGTTCTTAGTCATAAGTTTTTTGCCAAGTCAACTTAAGTAGCTTCATTAAAGATATTTTATCAAGTTTGTAATCACCTCAAGTTTGTGTGCAACTAGATGCGATTATAATTTGATTAAATGCAATTAAATGCAACTAGATGTGACTATAATGTGATTAAATGCAATTTAATGCAACTAGATGCGACTAACTACGACTATGATGCGACTAGATGTGACATTATTATCCTAGATTATTTTTTAAACCTAATAATGCCTATGTTAATTTAAGCTAGATTATTAAATAATATAAGTTGACAAACTAGTTCATCTTAAGTCAATTTAGGGAAGTATAGGTCTAGGTTAAGTTGGTAGGTAGTAGGTAGGTTGACTTAGGTCAACCTAGGGTGGCCAAGGCTAATTCAAAGCCAAAAATTTAGAGCTTTATAACTTTGTGTTAAATATAATTGGTATAAAAAAATGTGATAGTGCAATGGATGAAGACTTGAACCCCAAAGTGAAAGTGAAGGGTTCAAGTTCGCACTCTTGCAACTTATAATACCTAGGCCATTTGGTTTAGGTTAGGTAGCTTAGTCTAGGTTTTTTGAGCTAGGAATTTAACACTTATTTTTAATTTAGGCCACTTGGACCAAGTTAGGTAGCTTAGGTTGTCTAACATGGGTAGCTAGCCTATTTAACTTCAATTAGGTTGACTTTTAATTAAGTGAGCTAGGTTAAGTTGTTTAACCTAGTTAGGTTGAATTAGGTTGACTTGTGGTTACGCTAGCTACATGGGCTAAGCTAAGTTGATTTTTGGTCATGAACAATGACTCATAATGTGTTTATAGATTTTTGACACATGTCATCCATCCATCAAGGCATCTTTTGTAACACTTAGTCGAATAAAATGACTAAGTTGAAATGACATGCACTTTACATGTCATACCAAGGTCATTGATGACATGGAATTTCAATATTAAGCCAAAATTAAAAAATCTTAATCGATAAGATGATTAGGTTTTGCGACTAAATGTCCTTTGCAATTAAATGGGTGAAACAACATGGGTTTAGTAACTCATGAATGACTAGTTGCATATGTCCTTTCTAATTAGGACATAGTTGCAAAGCCTAATCACAAAACCCAATATGTGTTGTTATGAATGGTGTCACGAATCCAAGCGGTTTTAGTGGGGTTTCCATTCATCACTAAATAATTACAGAGCTAGTTTTTGCATTCTAAATAACCCAATCACCTTGTCCTATGAAAAGTAAGGTTGAAATCATTTTAATATTAATCATTTTGACCTTGCACCAAAAATGACCATCATACCTTTTGTCCGTCCCTTGCATCTAACTAGTATGGCCATTTAAAATATTAACCGGTGGGAGTTCAAAGAGGACATCCCCATCAAATGTTGTAAGAATGCAAGGAACATTTACAATGCAAAGTGTATAGCAATTGACCTATTTCAACTTGAAGGTGGCATGGGGGGCAAAAGACATTAACTTGAGGCAATCAACTACAATAAGAAAAGAAAGGTCGAAAACAATAGCAACCTCTTCGTTGGATTGAAACGAAGCATCGAAAATAATTAAATTCAATAATGAAAAGTTAGAAGGATGTACAAAGATTCGATTTGTTGCATTTTTGTCAAAAGAATCCCAAATATCTATGAATGTGGCGTGGTGATCTAGAGAGACATTGTTTGATTTGTCCTTGACATGAACACCATAGGTGATGACATTCGCAACAAAAGCAATAGTGCCTAGCATGAAGACAATGTTTTCAGAGCTTTTGGGGAGGTTTTCGCTAGCAATCCTAAATCTACTAGCATGGAAAATCCATCCCAATCTATGGGCACTCATAAGCATAATTTAGTAGATGGATCTAGTAACATTGTTGTTGTCATCAAATGCATTATCTTTGGAAATGTGCATAGTTCCAAGTTGGAAACCAAACATTGCACATGGTCATTTTTCAATGACATGAGAAATTCCAAGATTGTCATCTAATATTGTAAGGTCAAGTTTCCCCTGAGCATAAAAGGTTGCCATTCTACAATGCAAACATAACAAATCTTCCAAGAGGGGAGTGCAAGGAACCACACAAAAAGTCTATTTCTAATGAGGGGTACAACTAGAATAAGAAGACATAACAAATAATAATAAAAAATGGATGCAAGAAAGAAAAAAAGAGAGAAGTAGGGAGGAGGACAAGAATATTTATTTTAGAACCAAACATGGTAGAAGTGAAGGAAGTGAACAACCAAAAAGAAAGAATGGGTCAAAGGATGCACAACTAAACAAAAGGGAGTGGAGTCTACATGAAGATCATATTGACATAAAGGTTGACAATTGAAGACAATTTAGATGTGAATAATAATGGAATGCAAAAGAAATGAATGGCAATGATGCCTTTGAAAGGTGAACCTTGATCCCGCCCTAAATTCTATCATTTGCCATGAATGGATATTTTATAATTGAATATGCCATCCATGAGATTTGATATGCATAGTTGGCAATGACAATTATATATGCTAATATGTAAAGGAACAAGAAATTTACTAGATTATAATCAATTATAAAATTTACAAAAAACATTGAAGATAAATTAGAAAAACCACACAAATATAAAAAAATTAAAACCTACAATTGTGTAAGTACATACACATGTTAAATGTTCCATTGACAGTCTTCTTTCATGTTGATATGAATATCCAATAATATTGTGGTTTTGTACTTAGGCCCCCTTTAAACTAATAGTCAAGGCTAATGTTCAACCCAAATCCAACATTCCTATTGGTTCAAAAGTTGAAATCAGCCCCAAGGGCTTCACATTATGAACCAAATCTGAAATAAAAAAAAACTTTTCAATCTGGCCCAAGTTAGTAATAAATGTTGAACTTTGTGGCCTTGTATTGGCCTCAAGCCTAAAAAGAGGATACCATCAAATTCAAGAAGCCAATTTGCAAACCAAAAATGTTCAAAGTTTTGTTGGCCCTGATTCCTAATGTAAAGGTTTTAATTGTATGAAGTTGAGTTATATGAATATGAAAGGAATAGACATTTTCAATCTAAAATTTGTGAATTTAGAAAATGATTTAAAATTTAAGAAAAATTTTAAAATAAAATATATATAATATGACAAAGTTTTGTATATGTCTAACCCAAAACAACAAAAGGGTCCAACAAAATAATAAAAAGGAATGCAACTACAATGACATGATTAGGATCCTATTCAATATCAAAGTGTCATCATATATAAAGAACCATGTGATAGTTGTACCATCATAGAATACATGTGGGTAGTAAAAAGTGGTAGAATAAATCCAAACCTAAAAGACCAAACACCAGAGCATGTTAAAAATAAGATGGTATGTAGTTTCAACACATGAAACCAAATAAATAGAATAAAAACTTTCAGAATACTCTTTTCAAAGCGATAAATTTTTAACCATAACAAAAATGTTGAGAAGGAACAGAATGTCAAACCTGGACCACAAGCAGTTGCAAAATTTGATGACAATCATAACTACCCCAACATCTACATTAGGATATTCATTAAAAGGAGGGGAGTGATTATGGTATAGTCTTAGAAAGAATATTGACAAGTTCGTTATTGATAAAGATTCAACAATTGAACACAAACTTGGGGGCCTATGCATAAAAAAATTAGGGGTTCAATGGAACATTTAATGCATAAATATTTATGTAGGATAAAACATTTCTTGAATTTGGTGTTATGATTATCAAAGGAAAACACCAAACATATGATTAGAAGAACTACATCAATAGATAACATCATTCTATCCCAAAATCAAATCATTGTTAAGGCAAAAATTTGGATACACCCCCACAAAAACCCTCACCAATCCACTATTAACAATATAAATAAAACATAAAATAGGCATTCTCACAACCATTTTCCATATGTAAAGAACTACTTTAAGTAGCAAGCAACTTCCTTAGAAAACAATAAGACGTCAAGGGCACAATTAGACACACACAAAGGGGCAACAAAGAACATTTACAATGGTTCAAAAGAAGGTTGGAGGATGCATGATGAGGATACCGAAAGTCTAGGTGAAATCCTTCTCTACTAAACAACTTTGAATATTTTGAAATGAAGGAAATATGTGATTCTTGTTTGGCCACATTTTTCCAGTTATAATAAGCCCAACTTTTAAAATTCTTAGTATGAAAAAATTTGAGATTTTGGTTATTGAAGACGAATTTAATGCTCGTGTGTCCGACGAAAAAACTAATAAAACATACTTTCAAACATGATGGGTGGAGCACCTCAATTCTAAAATAGTCAAGGACTAGAGAGTAGAACCCTTGAGTTGAGGTTTTTGAAGTTGCAAATGAAAGAGATTGTGAATACAAAGAAGGAAGCACTTTCAACTCATATTCAATTTGATTTGTGAATGTCAACATTTTTTTCCATTCAATAAAAGGTTGGAAGTACAAGATCTTACAAGGAATCATCAGATGATGAAATCAACGTTGAATTAATAAACAATCAACATTCGATAAGAGTCTTAAAGCTTTGAATTACTATTTTAGGGTTTTGAAAATATAAAAAGAAGATTTGAGTTTTCATTTCATTCTTTTTGTTACAACTGTGGATGTAGGAAGGATAACAAGAACAGAAGTCAAGAGTTCTTGAGACGATCCCTAAGGAGCTCATACATAGTTAGGCGAGTTTTTTTCGTGTATGTTGTAAAAGAGAAAAAAACCAAATTTGAACTTGGTTTGGAGCTTAAATTTGAACTCCAAGACAAATTCAAACTCAGTTTGGATGTTTGTAAAAAATTTGAGCCCAAAGGAATCTTTGCTTGAAAGAATTCAAGTGGAAATCCAAGTTCAAGCTCAAATTTTCCTTCGCCATTATAGTGTAGCATGAAAAATTTGCATCTAAGCTCCATTACAAAAAATCATGACTTTTCAAATGGCCAACTTGATCGAAGTGTCCACATTGACCAAAATTTATGTTCATTTTGATTAAAGGTTTAAGGCATGAAAAACATGTTACATTTGACCAGTACATTCAACTAAATGACATTTTTGACCAAGTGTCAAATCAAAAATCTAATCAAAATGGACAAATATCCATCAAAATCGCCATGGCTTAATTAAATTGGCCATATTGAATGGATAGGGTTTAGTTGAATTGACCATCATGATTTGACCCTTAATCGAATTCACCATTATGATTTGACATTTAGTCAAATGACCCATATTCATATGATGACTTAGCCTACTTGTTAAGCCTAGGCTAGTTACTTATCTAACCTAATATAACTAGTAGGTCAAGCTAGGCCTAGATTACCTATCTAACCTAACATAATTAATAAACTAGTAAACTATTTGTTAGGTAATAATTTAGTTAGTAACCTAGCTAGATAGCCTAGCCTAAACCTACCTAGAAGTTACCTAGGACATAGCCTAGGACTATTAAGTAGTTTATAACTAAGTTATGTAAGCCTTTTGGGTAGGTATCTTAGGTGATTTCGGCTTACTAGGTATATTTATTAACCATGTAGGTAGCCTACTAGCCTAGGCCTATTATAGGTACATAGCATAGGCCTACTAGATAAATAACATAAGCCACCTAGGCCCAGCAGGTAGCTTACCTATCCTACTAGCTAGGTAAGTAGTTTAAGCCACCTAGGCCTATTAGGTAGGTAGTTTAACTTAGGCCACTTAAGCCTACGTACTAAGTATGTAACCTAGTTTAAGCCACCTAGGCCTACAAGGTAGGTAGCCTAACTTAAATCATCTAGGTGTACTAGGTAAGTATGTAGTTTAACTTAAGCTACCTATGTACATAGCCTAACCTAGGTTAGCTAAGTAGGTATGTAGTTTATCCTAGGATACTTAGGTAGGTACGTAGCCTAACCTAGGCCTAAATAACCTAAATTAATCTAACATATGCCTATTAGATAGCCTAGGTTAACTTAACCTAGGCTTACCAAGTAGATACATAATTTAACTTAGGCTACTCATGCCACCTAAGCTTACTAGGTAGGTATGCAGATAACCTAAGCTAGGCCACCTAGGTTATTAGGTAGGTAGTTTAAATCTAGACTTATTTAATAGGCTAGGCTACCTACCTAGTATGCTTAGGTTAAATCTATTAATACGCCACTAGGTACCTACATAGCCTACTATAGAACATAGGTGTAAATAGCTTATTAGGTAGGTATAAGCATAGACTTAATGGGTACCTATAAGGCCTAACTTAAATTATAACCTACATGTTACTTAGATACATGCATTTATTAATAGGTACCTTTTACCTACCTAAGTTAACCTACCTATAACCTATCTATGACCCACCTATTTATATAAATAATGTAAAAAAAATTTAAGTTCATTTAGTGCAATATGTTGGTTTAAAATCATGTTCATTACAATATGTTGTTAAAGAAAATCACCTTATGGGGTGGTGTTGCAATGGACTTGACTCATCGATGTGGAGGTAAGGAATTCAAGTCTCCACATTTGCAACCTAAGCTACCTTAACTACTAATTAGGTCACCTAATTAGGTAGCTTAGGTTGCAAAACCTATTAGACCAACAAGCCCTACAAGTGGTTAGTATACACCTAGTATCCAACCTCTGCCTAGAATTTTGCATCTACATCTTTTAGCTCTACTTTTGTTACATACAAGTATAAATCCAAATTTGGTGGTGTTCAACAACAATGCTGTGGATATGGATATCGCAACATTTTACAAATGAATATATTTTTGAGTTATCGCCATTGTCACCATTTATCCTAAGTTTCTTGAATTGAACCCTTCACCTTGAAGATAAACCTACATTTAATGCAAGTCATAACCCACTTTGGAAACATGTCGAGTTGGTGGCACATTTGTAGTTGTCGACTCCAATTTTTCATTTAAATCTACCATGATTACCTTGGTTTTCATTGGACTAGTTGATTAGTAATGATGAGTTTAGAATGGTAGGATATGCCACAACGGCTCCTAATGGCAGAACAATTACTTGTGTCTAAACAACTAGAAAATAATGTATTTGCTTATGTTAATCATTTACTACTCCAATCTCATTTTGTTAATGATTGTTTCCTTCAATAGTCAATCCACATTTGTTTAACATGTAGCTTCAATGTTCAAGTTCGACCTTCCTTTTATTTTATTTTTTCACAACTAAATATATATTTTTAAGATCACATACATGAAAAAAATTTCATATTAACACGTGTATTGCACTACAATTTAATGCAAAGTTCTAAGTTTTAGTCCTTCCATCATTTCTCAACATGTTGTCGTTTTTAACCATCATATGCCTCTCGTTATGATATGTAAACATTAGACACCATCTTGCAATGGATGGAATTCATCCATGATGTTCATCCATAACTTGTAAGTCCAAGCATGATTGGGGTCACTAGTAGAAATCAGCCAAAATGTAACCAGTCAATTTACGACTACATGCGACTTATAGTCGTTTGCGACTAGATTTGAGAATATTTGCAACTACAAGACCAACTTTCAACTATTTTGG